>ENA-OWPI01000198-OWPI01000198.1-marine-metagenome-genome-assembly--contig:-NODE-198-length-92744-cov-5.814756_pt1 | contig 92744 bp, 125 predicted proteins | sample MGYA00238138_ERZ651775 | MGnify/ENA primary metagenome ERZ651775 (study PRJEB26906, sample SAMN06265043) | marine metagenome | isolation source: Helgoland LTER site | place: Germany:Helgoland, sampling... | reverse complement strand
ATCTAAGTTTTCATCACTCTAGGAACTTTGACATACAACATAGATACATGACAGGTACACCGTTAGACTTCGACGTTATACTAAGAGGAAATGATGCAGAGATATTCCAAGGATCTAGCCAACTATGGAATTTAGGGTTTACAGACGAAAAGAACATTATAACTACTAGTACCACTCGTAACAGCATATTTGAGCTAAATACTAGTAACATATGGATTGACCCTTTTACCAACCTTGACTACACTGCTAGTTTACTTGAAGGCGACATACAACTTAAAAATCGCAGCCTTCAAAAAAATCTTTGCACTGATCATTCAGTCGTTATAAGTGACGACGGTGGTATTATGCCCCCTAGCGTCGACCAAACAGTATATTTGCAAAACATTAAATACTTCCAAGATTTAGGATTATCAAACAGGGCAATTAAAATACTTTCAACTACATCATTATGGGCACAAACTTTTAGGGAAACATTAACCAGATATGTATAATATGCAAGGGTATAGTTTCCCACATGTGGCAATGTCAGGCGTGGAGGCGCAACACTGTTTTGAAAAATACATACAGTTAGAACGAAAATACGATATTAGCACTATTGCATTTAAAACACATACAGCGTTACCCTGGGTAAGAGATATATGCCTAAGACCACAGATTCTAGATGTAATAGAAGAGCTAATTGGTCCTGATATACTGTGTTGGAGTAGTACATTCTTCACTAAAACTCCTGGTGCGGGGCAATTTGTTAGTATGCATGAAGATAGCCTGTACTTTAAGCCAACTGAACCAGATAGTATAGCTAGTATATGGATAGCACTAAATCCAGCAAGACAAGAAACAGGGTGTTTAGAATATGTCCCAGGCAGTCATAAACATAATTACAACCACAAGCATGATATAGATAAAGGTAATTTACTGCCCAAGGGACAAACTGTTAGTGGAGATTTTAATACAGTGCATGTAGAATTGGATGCAGGTGAATTTACAACGCATCATATTAAATTACTTCACAAAAGTAGTCCTAATCAAACAAAAAAATAATTTAAATTATTAATCAATTTTTGATAAATGAATATGTGCAATTTTCCATGTTGGTTGCTTAACTAAAACAAATGTTGCTCGTCCATTAATTACCATATGTTCTCCTGTGTATGCCTTGTTATCTACTAGCATTCCTTTTTGAACAAGTTCTAAAGCTACAATTGCACAATTATCGAAAATACTGATTTTTGGATTTTTAATTTCATATGTATAATCTGAAATACTGATGAATCTTAATTCTTCTAATTCAATTGTGGTTTGATAATCTTTTAGATCGTATGGTGGTAAATCACTAAAACTTGAAAATTTAGGATCATCCAAATGAATATCTCTTAGTTTACTGAGATCTTTGGTGATTCCTGATTCAAATAATGTTTCAATTATTTTTATAATTTCTTCATTGTCTGTCAAAATGTTCACTTCAAATCTAAAAATTATCTGTTTAAGTCTATCTAACTAAAAATTATTTTTTACTTTCTTACTGATCAAAAAATCTGTTAGTACTGGTTATTGCTTGAATTAATCTAATTTGTGCCTAAAATTTTGATACATTTTAAATTATGGAGAAAAATTAAATCAATATTATGGAAACCATGACTGGTGCAAAAGCCTTGATGACTGCAATGGAAAAGGAAGGTGTCAAAGAGGTATTTGGATTACCTGGAGGTGCAAATCTTCCAATGTATGACGAATTTTCACGATGTGATATTAGACATATTTTAACACGTCACGAACAATCTGCAGCCCATATGGCTGATGGGTTTGGTCGTGTAAGTAGAAAACCTGGAGTATGTTTTGCAACTTCTGGTCCTGGTGCTACAAATATTTTAACTGGTATTGCAACTGCTCAAGCTGATTCTTCTCCAATGGTTGCAGTAACTGGACAAGTTCCTGTTGCAATGATTGGAAAAGATGCATTTCAGGAAAGTGATATTATTGGAATGGCAAACCCTGTTGTTAAATATGCTTTTCAACCACGAACTCCTGGAGAAGTTCCTGAAATGGTAAAAAAAGGATTTTACATTGCTGAAACTGGTAGACCTGGACCTGTACTCATTGATGTTCCAAAAGATGTTCAACAAAATGAATCTCCTATGGATTTTCCTGAAGAATTTAAAATTCAAGGTTATCATCCTTGGTATGATCCTGATATGGTTGCTTGTGAAAAAGCAATTGAAATGTTACTTAATTCAGAAAAACCAATTATTTTAGCTGGTGGTGGAACTATTATTTCATCTGCATTCGCTGAGCTACAATCTATTGCTGAAACTCTAATGATTCCTGTGGTTACTACTTTCAAAGGTAAAGGTGCATTTCCTGAAAATCATCCTTTGTCATTAGGTCCAATTGGAATGCATGGCCACGCTGAAGCAAATAAAATGATGGCAGAAGCTGATTGCGTTTTGGCAATTGGAACTCGATTCTCTGATAGGTCTGTTGGAACTTTTGAAGCATTTGAAAAACGTTTGAAAATTATTCACATGGATGTTGATCCTGCTGAAATTGGTAAAAACCAAACTACTAGTTTGGCAGTTGTTGGTGATGTTCGTACTTCACTTAGAGTTATGGTAAAATTACTATTACAAAAAGCAATCAGAAAAACTGAAGACTCTGTTTGGTTAAAACACGTTAAGGAAACTAAAGAGTATTGGAGAGAAAATTTAAAAATTCATCCTGGTGAAATGGGTGCTGCAAAGATTTTAAGAAAACTTCGAGAGGTATTGCCAAAAGAATCTGTGATTACTACTGAAGTTGGTCAACATCAAATGTGGGCTTCATTGTTTTATGATGTAATTCAACCTGGAACCTTTTTCAGTTCTACTGGGCTTGGTACTATGGGTTGGGGTTTTCCTGCATCTATTGGTGCAAAAGTTGCAAGACCTGATGTACCTGTTGTTGATATAGCTGGAGATGGAAGTTTTAGTATGACTGAAAATTCTCTTGCAACTGCAGTGTTGGAAGACATTCCTGTAATTGTATTTGTTTTAAATAATTCTACATTGGGTATGGTTGCTCAATGGCAAAGAACATTTTATGACCGAAGAATGGTTGGAGTGGACCAAGGTGGATGTCCTGATTATGTTAAATTAGCTGAATCATATGGCGCTCAGGGAATTAGAGCACAGTCCATGGATGAACTTGACAAAGCAATAAAATCTGCATTAAGCAGTGACGTTGCAACCGTGATTGACATTCCAATTGATCCTGAAGAGGATGTATTGCCATTTGTTGCCCCTGGAACTTCGCTTTCGGATATGATTTTACCTTCTTAGTGATAATTATGTGGTCTATACTTTCTGTTGTAGTTGAAAACAAACCTGGAATCTTGTTTAAAGTAACTCATCTTTTTAGATCTAGAAACTTCAATATCGATAGTATTTCTGTAGGAATTACTGATAATCCAAATTACTCTAAAATGACAATTACCACATATGGTGATGAAAAACAAGTGGAACAAATTGTAAAACAACTTGATAAGATGATTGATACTGTGGAGGTAAAACATTTGGATGAACACAAAACCGTTTTTCGTGAACTATGTATTTTTAAGTTAAAGATTGCTAATGCTAATGATAGCATGGAAGTAAACAAATTGGCTAATGCATATGGTGGAAAAGTACATGATGTGAGAAAAGATTCAATTATGGTTGAGTTAACTTCTACTCCAGATCAAATTAAGGCATTTGAGGAATTAGCAAAACCATTTGGAATTATTGATGTTGCCAGAACTGGTGTTACTGCTTTGCAAAGGAGCGGAGCTTGAAAGTTAGAATATTTGATACAACATTAAGAGACGGAGAACAAACTATTGGTGTTTCTTTATCACCTGATCAAAAATTATCTATTGCAAAAAAACTTGATGAACTTGGAGTAGATGCTATTGAAGCTGGCTTTCCAGTAATATCTGATGGTGAATCTAAAGCAGTTAAGATGATTACCAGTGAAGGTTTATCTTGTGAAATTGCAGGATTGACAAGAACCATCAAAGGAGATATTGATGCTGCTATTGACGCTGGATTAAATTACATTCACACCTTTATTGCAACATCTGATATTCATTTGAAGTATAAACTTCAAATGACTAGAGATCAAGCACTTGAAAAAGCAATTGAAGCAGTTGAATATGGAAAATCTCGTGGATTACAAGTTGAATTTTCAGCTGAAGATGCTACTAGAACTGATAGAGAATTTTTGAAAAAAGTATTTGGTGAAGTTGCAAAAGCAGGAGCGGATAGAATTGATATTCCTGATACTGTTGGATATTCTACTCCTGAATATATGGCTGATATTACTAAAGATGCAATTATTGCAACAAAACTTCCAGTAAGTGTTCATTGCCATAATGATTTTGGATTAGCTGTTGCAAATGCTTTATCTGGAATTCATGTTGGTGCTGCATGTGCTCATGTTACAATTAATGGAATTGGTGAACGTGCTGGAAATGCTTCATTAGAGGAACTTTCTATGGCATTACAGTGTTTACCTCAAGATCAAAAATATGAAACTAATATCAAATCTGAATTAATTTATGATACTTCACGATACATTTCGAAAATTGTAGGCATCAAAGTTCAACCCAATAAGGCTATTGTTGGAGATAATGCCTTTGGACATGAATCTGGAATTCACACTCATGGTGTCTTGAATAACCCTCTCACTTACGAACCTATTAGTCCTGAATTAGTTGGTAGAACTAGACAACTTCGAATTGGTAAACATGCTGGAATTCATGGAATGAATGCAATGCTTGAGGAGTTTGGAGTTAAAACAAATGAGGAGCAATCTCAACAAATTCTTGAAAAAATTAAAGTGTTAGGTGATCAAGGTAAGCAGATTACAGATGTTGAATTACTTTCTATTGCAAGTGATGTTTTAGGTGAAAAAGGAATTAAACGAATTGTTCAATTATCTGGTTTTTCAGTTTCCACTGGAATTGGAATTATGCCTTATGCATTTGTAAAATTAAACATTGACGGTGAAGATTTCATTGGAACTGACTATGGTGTAGGTCCTGTTGATGCTGCATTAAATGCAATTCAAAAAATTACTGGCAAGGTTTCAGAATTAAAAATAACTGATTATGGGTTGGCCTCTATTTCTGGTGGTGCAACTGCATTATGTGAAGTTACTATAACTGTTGAAGACCCTCACGGAAATTCTGTATCTGCAAAATCCATTGGTGAAGATATTGTTACTACAAGTGTACAAGCTGTTATTGATGGAATTAATAGAATTATGCTTAAAAAAATGCTTAAAGAAAAACAGATAAACTGAATTTTGTTAATGTTGTGATATTATGTATAAAATTTCGTTAATTATGGGTGATGGAATTGGACCTGAATTGTCTAATTCTGCAATTTCTATATTAAATACGATTCAGGAAAAATATGGTCTTCAATTTGAAATTTCTAAATTGATTGCTGGTGATAAAGCTCTTGAACAAACAGGTAAGGCACTTCCTGACGATGTAGTCGAAACTATCAAAAATTCTGATGTATGTCTTAAAGCTCCTGTTGGTGAAAGTGCTGCTGATGTAATTGTTGTTTTGAGGCGAATGCTTGACCTTTATGCAAACATTCGACCTTCCAAATCTTATCCACACATGCCTGCATTACGTGATGATATTGATATGGTGATAGTTAGAGAAAATACAGAAGATCTTTACATTGGTAAAGAATTTAGCTTGGGTGACTCTGCAGTTGCTTTGAGAATTATTTCTGAGGGTGCATCAAAAAGAATTGCAAAATATGCTTTTGAAACTGCAAGACAACGTAATTCTATGAAAAAAGTAACTTGTGTCCATAAATCAAATGTAATGCGTGTTACTGATGGGTTATTTGCAAAAGCTTGTACTGATGTTTCAAAAGATTATCCTGACATTAAATTTGAAGAAATGTATGTTGATGCATGTGCTATGAATTTAATTCGTCAACCTGAGAAATTTGATGTTGTAGTTACAACTAATCTTTTTGGTGATATTTTATCTGATGAATCCTCTCAAGTAGTTGGAGGTTTGGGTATGGCCCCTGCAGCAAATCTTGGTGATGACTTTGCATTGTTTGAACCTGTTCATGGTGCTGCATTTGATATTGCTGGACAAAATATTGCAAATCCTTCATCATTTTTACTTTCAATTAAAATGATGCTTGATTGGCTTGGTGCAAAACATAATGATCAGAAATGTTTTGAAATGGCTACAAAATTAGAATCTACTATTTTTAATTTAGTAAAATCTGGAATTAAAACTAAAGATATTGGTGGTGATGTGACTACTACAGAATTTACAAAACAAATTACTGATAATCTCTAAAATTCCCAATTTTTATTAGTTGCAATTTTTAGTTATTTTACATGGTAGTTTGCTGTATTTGTAAAATTGCTCCTGGTACATTGAAAATCAAAGATGGTAATCCAAAATACAAGGGAAAACCTGTTTGTAAAGAATGTGAAGGTTACAGAAAACTTTTGAAAGAAACTAAATAGTTTTGATTATTTGCTATTCTCAGGCATGAAAATGCTTATCTAAATTGAATTCATGAAATTCTGATATGGGCTTGTTTGATAAATTTAGTAAAACCTTTGACAAATTTGGATATGACTTAGACGGATACGATAAAAATGGATACGACAAAAAAGGTTACAACAAAAATGGATATGGTAAAAATGGTTACAACAAAGAAGGATACGACAAAAAAGGTTACAACAAAAAGGGATACGACAAAGATGGATACGATAAAAATGGATACGACAAAAAAGGTTACAAAAATGGTTACGATGAGGATGGATATACTTACAAAGGTTTCAACAAAGACGGATACAACAAAAATGGTTTTAATAATAAGGGATACGATAAAAATGGATACGATAATCGTGGTTTTTCTCTTGATGGAATTCATCTGGATACAAAAATAAATTTTGATAAAGACGGATACAACAAAAAGGGATACAACAAAGATGGTTTTCGTAAAGATGGATACAACAAAAACGGATACAATAAACACGGATACAACAAAAAGGGATACGACAAAGACGGATATGATTTAGATGGTTACAACAAAGACGGATACAACAAAGACGGTTTTACCATAGACGGGTATGATAAAAATGACTATGATCGTTATGGGTATGATCAAAATGGATATGATATACACGGATATGATTCAGATGGATATGACAACAATGGACACAACAAAGATGGATATGATAGACTTGGATATGATCACTTAGGTTACGATAAAGACGGATACAACAAAGACGGATACAACAAATTCAATAAAAATAAAACTGAAGTAAAAAATGATTAAAAAAATTAGATTATTCTGACTGTGGTTTGTTCTGTTTTGCCCATTCTTCATACATTTTCATTAATTCATCGACGTCCTTTCCGTCTTCAGAATATGTCACAATCACTCCAAATGTACCTTTTTTATCGTGACCTCTTGCAAAATATCCCCAAAATGAGTCTGGTAATTTCTGAAAACTATTTGAATCGTGTGATACGCCTATCAAATTATTTCCAATAACCTCGATTACTTTTTTTGCATCTTCTTTTTCGATCATAACCTATGATTAACTTCTTATAATAAAAATCTGAATATCTGTGCCTACCTTAACACTATATGCATTTTTACAAAAAACTTATTGCTGTCTTCGACAATACAGATCAACTTGGATTGTCTTCAATGCGATGGAAAAGGAAAGTTCATGAATGAATTTGGTTTAATGGAAAAATGTACTTTCTGTAAAAATCCTGATTTAAGTTTCAGTTAGGATGTTTCTGAATTTTTTAATTTATTTTAAATTTTATAACAACAAGAAAGGGGTGGAAAACATTGGAAGTAAATGCATCCTAACATGAATTGCTTTCCTTACACATCACTCTACGACGCAGAAATGATGGTTTCTTGCTATTTCTATTATGCAAAAATAATATTTAAGAATGATCGTATTTCTCAACTATTTTAAATCATTTTCTACTGATGTGGCCACATTTTTTACATTCATATCGAATGTCTCCATTTTTTAATTCATTTTTTCTTATTAGAACAATGACTGATTCATGGCATTCCTTGCAAACTCCATTGGGAAAGTTACTATCGTTCATAAATTTGCTATTTATTTATTGAATATAACTAACACTTGTATTTTTGCTGACTGAAATTAAATTTATGATTTTGCAATATCGTAATCTTCCTTTCCGTTGCCAAATTTTTGCGTAATGATTTTCACTCTGTACTTTTTACCTTTTTGAATCTCTTGGGATAATACCGTGGGCTTGCCATTATCATAAAATTTTGCAACTATCATTTTTCGTGACGTGTAAAATTTTTTAACTCCGTCAAATTCTTCTTCAGTTTCAATATTTATTTCAGTAATTGTTTCTTTTCCTACTTTACGCTCAACATTTTCCACTTTTACAATAGTGAAAACTCCTTTATCGTCTAATTTTGAAAGTGAGGATTCTGTCATGATTATTCTACCATAACTATTGCAACTAACACAACAGCTAGTGCAGCAATCAATCCAAGAATGCTTGCTTTGCTAACCATATGTAAAATTGTATTCTGAGCGAATTAAGTAGTTTACGACTAATTTTTGTTATTAATGTGTAATTTACGTATCCCACGTTTTAGTATTGGTTCTTTTGAATTTACTTTTGTCACGTTTGGAATGCTTTGCTTTGTAATTTAGTAAAACTATCCCTGTACCGAATCCAATACCACTAATTGCCAATAGTGGCATTATTGTAATTTCTGGTAAGCCCTCAAATCCTATTGCAATAATTCCGATAATTGCTGATGAAATTATCAAAGCTAAACCTATACGTCGTTTATTCAATAAATTACTAAATTTTCTATGAACTTAAGCATGTTGATTTTTACAACATTATTGGTAATGCACTTTGTTATCATTGATCTTGTCCATGGGTGTGATGATAGTCCTATCTGAACCTTTACAATAATTTTTTCCTTTGAAGTGCTTATGAATTTTAATTTTAGCCATCTTAACACTATCAATTCCGTATGTTCCATTGTGTTCTGATACTTCTTCACTAACAATGTGACAATTCATGGATACATTACACCACTTACACATTATTCTCATTTTATCTTCTTTCATACTATTTCTGTAAAAATCGTGTCCTTAAGCCTATTTACAATGTCTAGTTTTGGAATATTTTCTTTGAATACTGAAATTTTTAGATTATAATATGGTGAACATTTGAATCTAGTTGTTTCTAGTGGCATCTGCTATGATGAGGATCTATAAGATGTCATTAGAAACAAATTCCTGAGTTTCTGATAGTGTCTTTTTTTAATGGGCCTGTTTTGTAGATGGTTATGGGATTATTAGGAAAGAAAAAAGAAAAATGTGATGCTTGTAACAAACCCTTTGAAGATCATGATGAATTACGTGAGCATATGAACAATATTCATCCTGCAACTAAACCTTGTACGAAATGTGATGGATTAATGCAATGGGAAAGACAGAATGCTAATTCGCATATGAATTTGGTTTACATTTGTCGTAAATGTGATTTCGTTGGTGAAATGTGGCGATATCATCCTTAGACTGATTTTTTTAAAATAAGAAACAACTATGAATACCTATAATCTTTGTAATTTATGATAAAACAAATCCCACTTTTGTTAGTATTAGTTGGAATTGTAGTTTTGTTAATTGGGGTAAATCTTGTTATGTCTTACGGGTTGACATTTTTTTCAGGAATATCTCTTTTTTTTGGTAGTGCTATGCTCATAGCCGGAATAGACCTTAAAAGGAAAATTAAAAAATTAAACGCCAAAAATCAAAAGGACCATCATGACTACACAATTTCAAAATTAATGGAAGATGAAGATTCATCAAAAGAAGAAGATGAAAAAAATGATCCTCCTTCTTGATTTACTAATATTCTGATTCTTTTTTAATTACTCGTCTCTGTCTGCTTTTGTCAATGAATTCTTTTTGAGAAGTAAAAGATTTGAATCTGCTTCTCCATTCATATTTTCATCCAGACTAATTGCTTTATCAAAACATACAATGGCCTCTTTGTGTTTTCCTTCTCTTTGAAATGAAATTCCTTTGTTAACTAATTCTTCAATCCTTTCTAAATCATTATCTTGTGTCATGATTTTTAATAAAAATATCCCTTCATTAACCTTGAATTACATGACTTTTTTCAAGATTTAGCTTGTGGTGGCTTTTTTTACTGTAAGGTGTCATGATTATCATGGAGTTTAGCAAAAACTATGGCCAAATAATTCTCGGATATGGTCTGCTTTCAATTGGAATCACATTAGTTATGTTATTTCTTCAAACAGGTGGGATATTTTGGATAGTTCTTTCATCTTTGACAATATTTGGTGGAGTGTGGATTATCCGAAAAGAACGAAAAGAAAGAAAAAAGTATGATGACCATGATGATTATGCCTTTGAATCTAGTAACCCTGATTAGACTCAAAATAACCATATACCCAAAGATTCTAGATTATGTACATGAGTGATGAATTAACACAACAAGAAAAGGAACTTGTATCTGAAATCACTAAAGCCATGAAAGATGAAGGTTATACTGAAGAGGAAGTTAGACAGGGATTGGAACTTGCATATCATATACGGACAAATGTAAAACCAAAGGATGATGCAATTTCAGATTGTTGTGAATAAACAAGTCAGATAGATCTTTGTTAATCCATTTTCCTTAAATTCTATATTCTATAAACAAGATTATGACTTGGGCTCCAATTTTTTATGTGTCTTCACAAGACTTTGATGGAGATATAAAATCACTAAAAACAGTTTTTTCACAATTTGAAAAACAGATTCATCAAAAGGATGGTTATCGGTTTAGTCCAGAAGCTGAATTTGCAATGGGATGGTGGTTTTACACAGTTTACTTCAAAATTGGTTTTATCAAAGAACTAGTAGAGTATAATCATACACGTGATCCTAAAATTAAAGATGAAAAAGCAATTCTAAAGATTGTTCAAAATTATCTAAAAATGCAAAAGAGTAGAGCTAGGGTAAAGTTTGATAGAGACAAACCTACACTTGGAGGATATTGGCATTGGTTGTTGAGATGAGTCTTTCTGAATTTTTTTATTAAAAGAATGTACTGTGGCAACCGAAGTTACCACAGGAGAATTTTTGTTTAGTTGCCTTTGCTCTTTTGGAGAGTTATCATGGGCTACTAAACATACCAATTCTCACGGCGTGCAAATTGTAATTTTATGAATTCACTGGTTCACAAAAAGGTTGGTATTTCATCAAATGTATGATTTGATGGTGACAATACTGCCTAATCTTAAAGTAAAATCATCCCAAATGCTTGTGCAATAATGGCAATCACTGTAATAATTACAATTTTTACTCCAAGTTTCAAGATAATTCATTAGAAGAAGAAGGGGTACTTGTTATTTGTGTAATCTATCAAATTTGAATATGGTTGATTTATTTTTATTAAAATTTTAAAAATTCCTTTGAAATGCTTTTCTTTTGTATGTCCTTTTTGATTTTAGAAAATAAACTACCATGACACAGGTGTATGTTACAGTGTTTTTTTAATTAGTCTTCTGTATCTTCTTCTGCTTGTTTTGAGATTTTCTCTATGGTTTTGAGGACGTCTTCATCTGACATGCCTTGATCCTTCATTCGTTGCATGATTTCTTTTACAATTCCTTCCATCATTTCCTTTTTCTTTTCTGGATTTAACATATCATACCTGAAATAGGCCAATATTTCAACTCTTATTCATAAAGAAAGGAAATAATTATCAAGACCTATTTTCTTTGTAACTTATGGAACGTGAACAGGCAGTATCCATTGCAAAATTAGTTTCATATTTGCTAATTATTGTTGGAATCGTAATATTATCTGCAACAATTATCTATTTCTCAACAGTTCCAATTAGTTGGATTTCATATGTGGGAATTATAGTTGGAGGATTAATGCTAGGTATTGGAACAGCAATAATAAATCTGATTAAAAAATTAAAACTAGATATTAAATATGAAAATTAATTATATTTGTAGTATTTTCCATAAACAAACACCTAACAGAATCTTGTGAATTTGATTTAGATGTGAATTTTCATGACTATTTTTCAAGAATTATTCATAAAGAAACGAAAGGCCTGCTGTTTTTTATACACCAAGAAAAATAATTTGTTATCTATGCATGCAAATGCTTAGGTTGTCTATTGCATGCGTTTGATAGAACATGGAGCGGGTATGCAATAGGCAGGGTATTTCATTAATTGTTCAGAGGAAATCAATATGAGTAACAATTTTCTTTGTAAAATATGGATGAATTAGAATTTTACATGGATGTCTCTCCAGAATGGTGGATTAAATCCAGAAAAGATGAATCATTTGTTAAAAAATACATCTATGAGAAGTTTGATTATGATTTTTATCCAAGAATAATTTCTAAAGGAAAACAAAAAATTGATCTTGATGAAGAAACTAATTTCAAATCTATGTTACTTGATAAATTAAAAAATGGAAAATTTGTGTATGAATTTTTACCTGAGGATGAAAGCATAAAAGAAAATTATTCTATTTGGAATGGAAATGTATCTAATCAACCTAGTAAAAAATTAACAAATTCTAGACTAATGATTAATTTCTAATATCTTATGGTGATAATCTGTCTGGGTCTCTTGGATACAACACTACTTCACGAACATTATCAATTCCAATTAAAGTTGTCATTAGTCTATCTAATCCCATTCCCCAACCTGAATGTGGTGGCATTCCCCAGTCAAATGTTTTAAGATGGTCTTCAAATTGTACAGGATCTAATCCTTGTTCTGATAATCTTGCTTTTAGTAATTCTGAGTCATGCAGTCTGGTTCCACCTGATGATAATTCTAGATATCCATATTGTAAATCAAAAGAACGTGAAAGTGTTGCATCCTCGTCTTTTTCTCTAATGTAGAATGGTTTGAGTTTCATTGGCCAATCTGTTAAAAAGTAAAAGCCTGGATGATTATTTCCAATTATTCTTAGATGTGAATCTAATAAATCGTCACCAAATTCAATTTTTTCACCTACCTGCTTCAGTTCTTCTATGCATTGGTTGTAAGTGATTCTTTCAAATGGTGCCGATGGAATTTCTATTGTATGTTCAATTGATTCTTGTTCTTTTTTACAATTTTCTGCAGTAAATGTGTAAACTGCAATTACTAATGCTTCTAAGACATCCATGACATCTTCATAATCCATGAATGCTGCTTCTATGTCAATACTAGTAAATTCTGTAAGGTGTCTTCCTGTATGTGAATTCTCTGCTCTGTAAAAGTTTGAAATTTCAAACACTCTTTCTAATCCAATTGTCATTTGTTCTTTGTATAGTTGAGGACTCTGTGCAAGATAAGCTGTTTTCCCAAAGTAGTCTAATGAAAATAAATCTGCTCCTCCTTCACTTGCACTTCCAATAATTTTTGGTGTTGTAATTTCAATGAATTTTTTTTCTACTAGTGTTTTGCGTAATGCTTGTAATACATAATGTCTTAATTTAAAAATTGAAGCTGTTTTTTGATTTCTCATATCTAATGCACGATGATTTAACCTTGTATCGATATTGCTTTCTAATCTTCCAATTGGATCTACTGGTAATGGGTGAATTGCTTTTGCTAAAACTTCTATCTCTTCAGCTTTTATTTCAAATGCAAAATCTCTTGCTTTAGTTTCTTGAACAATCCCTTTGATTCTTACTGCACTTTGACGATTAATTTCCCCTAGATTATCATTTAATTCTCCTTTGACAATAACTTGAGAAATTCCTGAAATATCTCGAAGTGTAATGAATGACATTTTTCCTAATTTTCTAAGATCTTCTATCCATCCGCCTAGGACTACTTGTTTTCCAATTAACTCTTCACTTAATTCTGAAATATCGTGTGTTTTTACAAAAACCATATCTTTCATTTATCCTCAAATTCTATCTCAATGTCAAGGTTTCGGGCATTTTTGACAATTTCTATGACTTTTTTGGTATCAATTGGGAATTTTGGTGTCCATTTACCTGAAACAACTGCTTTTGTTTTTTGAATGCCTCCTGCCCAAACTGAATTAATTGCCAAAATTTTTGTTGGGAAAAACAAATCCTCTATGAATTTTTTATCTGTCTCTTCTGCTTCTACCAACCAAATTTTCTCTTTGAATTGATCTTGGAGTAATCTATACAATGTTCTACTTTGTCTAATTATCATGATGTCATTTTTTGCTAATGCTATGATGTAGTTTCCTTCAAATTCTTTACAGGAGTGGAGTGAAAAATTCTCTATTTGCTTATTTGATTTGGCAATTTTTGCTAATAATATTGATGCATCTACATCTGCTTTTGTTAACTCCCCTGTCTCTACTTTTCCCTCACATTGAGGACAAAGTACCGCATTTTTTGCATCAAAGCCGCATATTGGAAATATCATTTAAATCGATTTTTTATTTCTAATAATGTTGTTTATATCCCTTAGTGCAAAACAAAAATTCTAGTTTGGATCTACAAATGATATGACTTTGTTGTCGATAAATGGGCTATTTTCAAGATATTCCTCCTCAAAAGGTCCTGTATATGCTGTTGATGATATTGATTTTGAATTGGATTCTGGAGAATCTTTGGGAATTGCTGGTGAAAGTGCATGTGGAAAAAGTACCTTGGGATTATCCTTGATTCGAATGCTTTCTGGTGGAACTAGTTTTGGAAAAATTCTTTTTGATGGTGATTCTATTTTAGATCTACCTGAATCTAAATTTGATAATGAGATTCGTTGGAAAAAAATCTCTATGATTTTTCAAGGTGCTATGAATTCATTAGATCCTGTATTTACAATTAAACAACAATTTGTTGAAATTTTAAAACAACATAATTTTGATGGAAATTTTGATAAATCTATTTTGGATTCAATAAATTCAGTTAACTTAGATGATGATATTTTAAAAAAATATCCTCATGAATTAAGTGGAGGTATGAAACAAAGGGTGATTATTGCTATGGCCTTAATTTTAAAACCTAAATTTGTAATTGCAGATGAGCCTACTACTGCATTGGATGTTTTGATTCAGGCACAAATTATCAACTTACTTAAAAAATTAAAAAAAGACGGAATGTCTTTTATGTTGATTACACATGATTTAGCAGTTTTATCTGAAATTGCAGATAAGATTGGAATTATGTATGGTGGACAAATGGTTGAATTCGGTTCTTCTCAGGAAATTTATAAAAATCCTAAACATCCTTACACTCAAGGACTTTTAGAATCAATCCCTACTCTTAAAGGCAATACTCCAAAATATATTCCTGGAACCCCGCCAAGTTTACTTGATGCTCCATCTGAATGTCGATTTATTGATAGATGTCCTCTAGCTATTGAAAAATGTAAACAACTTCCACCTAAATTTAAAACTGATACTGGTTATGTTCGGTGCTGGCTTTATGATGATGAAAAATAATTATTTTGAATTTAGATACTGTGAATCAATTTTTTTTAGATATGTTTCTTGAATTAAACTAGTTTCTCTTTCTATTACATTTCTGCAAATCATTTTTGCATATTTTATCAAATCTGCATCTTGATGATTATTTTCAAATGAATTTATTTTTTTTAATACATTTTGTTCAAATTCCATAGTATTGTGAAGCTCTTTACTCACTTCTTCAATTTTCATTTGCTGATAATTTTTTGGTTTTCTTGAACTAATCTCTTCAATTAATTTTTTAATATCATTCATGTTTTGCAATTTTTCTTTAGATCCTTTAATTTTGATTTTCTTTTTTATGTTCTAAAATATGTTTTAATCCCTCTGTCATACTAAGGGAATCTAAATCAATTTCACAATATGGGCATTTCAAGATATAATTCTATGAATATTTTTTGACGATTGGCAGGCATGAATCTATGATTCTCAACATCTCTGATCTGATGACTTTTTTATCAATTGAAACCCACACTATGGCTTTCTTTATTGCAAATGATATTGTTTGTACTTTCTTACGTTCTTCCCAAACAAATTCAACTTCGCCTAAATTCTTATCGAAGAATGCTTCTAGATCTGAATTCATGGCAATATGTGAAAATTGATACTTGGTATTTTTATCGTCTAATAATGGTGTTAATTCCTGTCTTCTGGAATGTGCAAGTAGTTCTCCTCTTTCTCCTATAACTCCTACAAATCTGATAAATGGACTAATAGAACTGATATTATCGCAAATTAATTTAAATTTCTTAGTTGTCATGTAACTTACTCGATTTTTATTATATTTTAATCCTGTCGTTGATTTTATTGCATTTTTAATTTCTTTTACTGGTAGTTTTTTAAAATATTGATCCTAATCCTAATACTACGATAATTGTTTTAATTATTTTGCCTGATATCATAAAAATTGAGAATTTTATAAATTTCATTTTTTTTACTCCTGCTGAAATTAAAATCAAATCTCCTACGATTGGAATCCATGCTGCAAAAAATATTGCACTCCATCCAAATTTGTCTAGCAGTTTATTGTGATTTTTATCCTGTTTCTCTGCATCTGATTTTTTTTTCATTTTTTTAATTAACTTATTTCCACCAAACCCTATGAAATAATTTAAAATTCCTCCTATGGTTGATCCTATGATTAGTGTAATTGCTACCAGAACAATATTTTCTCCTCCTATCAGTAGTGCTGATGTCAAAATTTCTGTTGGTAATGGTATTGCTGTTGCTGCTAATAATGAATTCAAAAATAATCCAATTATTCCATATTCTTGAAATATGTTATTAGTTAGTACTTCTTGCATTTGTTGATAATATTCTATGAATAATTCTATACTCATGCATATTCTGTTTTAGTATGTTTATTATTCACTTTGTTTGAAAATTGTTCGTTTTGATTAAATATCGCCTAGAATTGCTTTGATTAATGGAGTTAACTGACATTTTTCCGTTTGCTCCTGATGATGGTTATCTTATCCTAATTTTAGTTAATTTTATTGGCTCTCTGATTCCTTTTGTTCCTCTGCCTGGATTTCTACTCTTGGCAACAATGTCTGTGGGTTCTGGATATGATTTACATTTATTGGCTATCTTGTCTGCTATTAGCGCCACTATTGCAAAACAAATTATATTTTTTGTTAGTTTTGGTGGCCGTAAAATTATGAATAATAAAACTAGAAAAAGAATGCGACCTTTTGAAAGATTGGTTAAAAGATATGGTGCAGCTGCTGCATTTTTTGCTGCTGCAACACCTATGCCTGATGATATAATTTTCATACCTCTAGGACTTGCAAAATATAATCCCAAACGATTCTTTGCTGCAACTCTTGCAGGAAAACTTGTATTAAGTTACATCATTGTCTTTATTTCTCATTATGTTGGTTTGTCATTCATTGAACCATTTTTAGAAAATGTTGATGATGCCACTCCTGTTTATATCGGATTTCTAATTTTTGCTGCAGTAATGACTGGTGTAATTATTTTAGTTTTAAAATTAGATTGGCAGAGAATAATGGTTAAATTTGCTCCTTGGACATTGGATGATAACTCTGACGACAATGTTGATGAAGATAATGAAAAAAATGTTAAAAAATAAATTATATTTGAAAATTCCACAGCATTTCTTTTCCGTTTTTTATTCCCACTCTAGTTGATTTTTTTATTTTTTTTACTTCTAAACCCTGCTCAATGTATATTTCTGTTTTTTTTGTTAAATCTATTCCGTAATGTTCCTTTGTAATTTCTAATGCTTGTGTTAGTTTTCCAGGACCATTTGTTAAATTTTTTAAATTTTTAATATTTCTGTTTTGTTGCATTTTCTTAATTCCTTTTTCTGGAATAATTCCTCGAATTAATACTGCCCCTGCTGGGTCTTTCATTTTTTTGGCTACTACATTGAAACAATAGTGCATACCGTATGTAAAATACACATATGCTATTCCAACTTCTCCAAACATTACCTTGTTTCTATCTGTGATGTTTCTAAATGCGTGACTGGCAGGATCATTTTTGTGTCTATATGCCTCTGTTTCAATGATCGTTCCTGATATTTCGTAATTCCCTATTTTTCTAGTTAATTTTTTCCCTAGTAGTTCTTTTGCTACGACCACTGTGTCCCTTTGGTAGAATTTTTTAGGTAGTATACTCAATGTTTATTTTAATTTCTTTCTTATCTTTTATTTCTTCTATTACTTTAAACAATTTTTTCATATCTTTTTTTAACACATTAATTAATTTTTGATTATATATTGTAGCAGCTGGATGAATTGTTAAAAAATACACTTGATTATTTTTTCTAACAACTTTTCCTCTAAATTTTATTATTTCTTTTCCGTTTAATAATGAATTAAATGCTGTATTGCCTAAAATACAAATTATTTTTGGTTTAATGATCTCTATTTCTTTTTCAAGATAATTCTTACATGTATCTCTTTCAGTTATTGTTGGAACCCTATTTTTTGGTGGTCTACATTTTACAATGTTTGTTATGTATATTTCATCTCTAGTTATTCCTGCATTTTCAAGTGCAATCGTTAATTTTTTCCCTGCAATTCCAATGAATGGCTCTCCATTGATATCTTCATTTTTTCCAGGTGCTTCACCTACAAAAATTACATCTGATTTAAAATTCCCTTTTCCTGGAACTGAATTATTTCTTGTCTTACTTAATTCACATTTTGTACATTGTGTCACTTGCTTCTTGATTTTTTGTAATTTTTTTTCCATACTAACTTACACTTTTCACAGTTGCTGTTCCTCTAATTGTTGGACCTCCATTACCCATAATCATTGATTGCATTGGATCTCCTTTACCACAATTGGTTATTGGTCTTACTGTAAAATCATTTCCACATGCATCAATTGAATTAAAAAACTCTGGTGCTGTTCCCATCACAATTACGTCTCTTAACAAATCTGTTAATTCTCCATTTTCAATTTTTTGTGCATATTGACAAGATATGCTCCAGTTATACCTCTTCATATCAATTGATGGAATTTTCATATTTGAAATATAATATCCGTTTTTTACATCTTTAATTATTTCATCAACTTTTTGATTTCCATTCCCAATACAAGTACATGCCATGCGTATTAGAGGCATATATCGATAATTTGTTGCTCTCATGTTGCCTGTAGGATGTGTATTGAATACTTCTGACGTTTCTCTATTCTGCATATGATTTTTTAAAATTCCTTTTTCTACGAGGTTTGTTTTTTTGGTTTTGACTCCTTCATCATCAAAGTAATACCATCCTAAACTTTCTTTGATTGTGGGGTCATCAAATACATTCAGATTTTCTGAACCGATCTTTTCACCTATTTTTCCTTTCCACCAAGCTCCTCCTGCCCACGCCATTTCTTTTCCTAATACTCTGTCTGCTTCTGATGGATGTCCAAGAATTTCATGTGTAAGAAGTGAAACAAAATCTGGATTCATTACTACCGTTGCGTTTTCTTCTTTCACTGGTTTTGCATAAATTAATTCAGATGCCTTTTTTGCAATTTCTTTTGCACTTTGTTGGGAATTATTTATAATTAATTCTAATCCTCCTCTTCCTCCTTCTGTTATGTTTACCGATTGTGTTTGAGCTGAATCATGAGATGTTGCACTCATCTCCATCACTACATCTGTAAAATTTTGTAAAATTTCTGAACCTTCTGTGTTTGTAAAATATTTTGAATTAATTGTATAGTATGGATTCGTAATTGATTTTATGATTTTTGATGTGTCTTTAATTATTTTATTACATTCTAAACCTATTTTTGCTAATTCTTCTATATCTGGTTTTTTTAAAACTGGAAAATTAATTTGTTTTTTATTAATTGGATTATTATGTAAATTAATTTTATTTTTTTTATTTGAAATTTTTTTGTCTGAATTTTTTATTGTATTATCTAAAATACCTTCTATTTCTTCAAATGAATTTGGATTTGTTATTGAACAAAAACTCCATGACCCATTTTTGATTAATCTGACACCTATTCCTCTATCTTCATTATTTCTAATGTGTTCAATTTCCCCATTTTCTATTAATATTGATTTTTTTACTTGTTGCTCTGCTCTTACATCACAATATTGAACACCTGCCTTATCTGCATATTTTATTATTTTATCTGCAAGATCTTGTAGTTTTTGTTCCATAATTCACAAATTTTGATGAGTTGTAAATCTTGTACTATTAATGACTGGATATTGCAGGCATGGTGAAATAATACTCATCTTCAAAATCATAGTCTGCTGCATTCCTTTTTCTCAAAAATTCAAAATATTGTGTACAATTTTCATAAAATTCTTTGTTTTTTGTTGTTTCTTGGTGCATGATTTAACTAGTTATTTTTGAATTTTTTAATGAGAGTGAGTCATTTTGATCCTTCCTGTGTGTTTTCTTTAACTAGACTGCATTGGATATTTTTTATATTGAAACATTGATTACATTTTATGACTGGCATACTTGTTGCTGATACTAGTGTAATCATTAATGGTAACCTTGCTGAACAAATTGAATCTGGATCTATTAGAGATTTTGAAATCATAATTCCTCAAGCTGTATTTGACGAACTTCAATCTCAAGCTTCTAATCGTAAGGAGCAGGGGTTTATTGGATTAGAACAAATTCAAAAACTTAATCGATTATCTGAAAATTATGGGTTAAAAATCATTTTGAAGGGGTCTCATCCTGCTATTGATGATATTAAATTTGCTGCAAGCGGTAGAATTGATGCTTTAATTATTGATATTGCAAAACAAAATGATGCTATTCTTTACACTTCTGATAATGTCCAACATTTGGTAGCACAAGCTGAAGATGTACAGACTGTATTTTTAAAACCAAAAATTATTCGTGAAGAACTTGAATTTTTAAAATTTTTTGATAGTACTACAATGAGTATTCATCTTAAAGAAAATCAATTTCCACTTGCAAAACGCGGAAAACCTGGAGAGTTTTTACTTACAAAAATTGGTGAAGATCTTCTTACACTAGATTATTTGAAAATGATTTCTTCACAAATACTGTCTGCTACAAATATTACTGATTCTAGTACTATTGAAATTTCTAAAACTGGAGCGTCTGTTATACAACATGATGATTATCGTATTGCAATAACATATCCTCCATTTTCTGAATCTTATGAGATAACAATTGTTCATCCAACTGTAAAATTATCTCTTAGTGATTATACTATCTCTGAACCTCTAATGGAGCGTCTTACTGCTAGGGCTGAGGGTATTGTTATTTCTGGTTCTCCTGGTTCTGGAAAAAGTACTTTGGCTTCTGGGTTGGCAAATTTTTATCATGATCAAGGAAAAATTGTTAAAACATTTGAATCTCCTCGAGATTTACAAGTAAATTCTGGGATTACTCAGTATAGCAAATTAGATGGGAGTTTTGATAATACTGCAGACATTTTATTACTTGTTAGACCTGATTATACTATTTTTGATGAAGTACGACGAAGAGAAGATTTCACTACTTTTTCTGATTTACGATTAACTGGAGTTGGCATGGTTGGTGTAATTCATGCTAATTCTCCTTTAGATGCAATTCAAAGATTTATTGGAAAAATTGAACTTGGTATAATACCAAATGTATTGGATACTGTTGTATTTGTCAATAATGGTGATATCGAAAAAGTCTATGATTTAGAATTAAAGGTAAAAGTTCCTACAGGTATGACTGAGTCTGATCTAGCAAGACCTGTGATTGAAATAAGAAATTTTGAAAATAATGATTTGGAACATGAAATCTATACTTTTGGCGAAGAAAATGTCATTGTTCCTGTACAACAACGTGACGAAAAAGTTGGAATTGAAAAATTAGCTGAAGATAAAATTAAAGATTATTTTCAGAGATATGATTCTAATGCACAAGTTGACATTTTGTCCAATAATCGTGTAAAAGTTAGTGTACATGAAGACTGCATTGCATCTATAATTGGTAGAGGAGGCTCAAATATTGATGAAATTGAAAAATTCCTTAAAGTTCACATTGATGTTGTTGCCAAAGATTCTGAAGAATTATCTTTAACTTCAAATGATCTTCCTTTTAGTTTTTCAGAATCTAAAACTGCATTATTGTTAACTGTAAATCGGGAATTTACTTCTCTACATGCTGATATTTTTCTTAATGGTAAATTTTTTACATCTATTAGAATTGGTAAAAAAGGACAAATCAAAATTCCAAAACGTTCTGATATTGGAAGGAATTTGTTAAATCAAACTTCTTCTCAAAATGATATTCAATTATATCTTAAAGATTTTTAAAATTATCAATAATTTTTGGATTTGCTTTTAGAAAAGTAATGAATTTTCTTAATTGTTTGATTGTTTTTGGATTCAGATGATGTTCAATTCCTTCAGTATCTTGATTTGCAGTATCATATCCTACTCCTAAAATCTCGAAGAATTCTAATAAGATTCCGTGGTTTTGTCTAATTCCTTCTGCAACTTGGATTCCTTTTTTTGTTAGATTAATTCCGTGATATTTTTCATATTCTAAAAACCCTCCTTCATCTAATCTTTGTAGCATTTTAGTAACACTTGGAGCACTAACGTTCATGTATCTTGAAATATCCAATGTTGTTGCATATCCTTTTAATTCCACTAATTCTGAAATTATTTCTAAATAATCTTCCATTCTGGAACTGGACCGTGTTTTTTCTAGTTCGTGTGCTGCTTTGATTGATTCTAATCTTTTAGATTTTTTTACTTTCATTGTTCTTTGTAACTAATGGAAATCCACTATAATTGAGTGTCTGTTGGTTCATCTTAGTTATTCTTTGTTGACTTGAGGGTAACCAATGTTGATCTTTGAATCTTAACTATTCTTTTGTAGAGTTATGTTGAATTGAATGATCCATTAAAAGCACGACTAGCAAAATTACAAAAATTTTCAGATTCTGCTAAACGTAGGGCAAATTTGTACACCGATATTGCCAAAATGGATGATTCTCATACTGCTAGATCTTTAGGTGCATTGCAAAAGGCACCTGCACCAGGTAAAAAATTACAAAAAATTGGATTTTTGATGTTATGGATACCTGAACCTACGGGAGTCACGTGTGCTATAGGCGGTCCTATGATAGTTGCTGGTAGATATTTGGATAAAAAATACAATGGTAGCACAATACATGATATTGGACATCATACAAAAAACACATTCTCTACTCTTAATGATTTTAAAAATTCTGTAACATAACACATTCAGTTTTTAAAAGGACTCTCTTAAACTAATTTATGACAACTAGGGCTCAAGCATTAATTCCTATTTTTATTGCTGCTGTAATTATTGGTTCTATTGGATTACTTACTTTACCTAGTGAAATAAAATTGGAGCAAGTAAAATTTCCTAGAGGTATGATTAAAGTCGATAGTGTGCCGCTTGAAGTTCAAATTGCAGATACTGACTCTAGTCGTGTTCGTGGATTAATGTTCCAAGATCAATTGCCTTTAGATCAAGGCATGCTTTTTGTATTTCCAGAACAGGGGTTGTATTCATTATGGATGCTTAACATGCAATTTGAATTAGATATGATTTGGTTTGATGGAGATGGAAAAGTTGTACATATTAAAACAAATGTTCCTCCTTGTGTTATTCCTGTTGAAATTGCTGCTGGATGTCCTAGTTTTGTACCTGATGGTGAGGCAACATATATTCTTGAAGTTACTTCTGGTTTTGTTGAACAAAATAATATTACAAAAGATTCTATTTTAGAAATTATTTCAATTTAACATTGCAAAACCTTATCTTATAATCTGTTTTTAGAACAATTATGAATAAAAAAATTATACTTCCTGTTCTTATCATAATCGTTTCTGCTATTGTCTTTTTTTTAATTCCTGAAAATTCTTCTATGCCTTCTTCAGAAAATCTCTATCAATATGGTTTTACTTTTTATGATGTTGAACACATAAAGGAATCTTTATCTGAACAAAATATTTTCATGTCTACCCCTAGTCCGATCACGGATCATACTATTGAAAATTACTGTGCAATTCGTGCTGATATTTTATCTACTATTACCTACTGTACTACTACTGCTATTCAAGGTCAAAATGGAAAATCTCTTGGAAATATCAGTATGGGTGGAAGTCCTGATAATCCCATAATGGCTATTGCCGCAATTGATTCCTCCCCATCATTTGATTCAAAATCTAATGAAGTTGAAATTGTTTTTGAAACTATGGTTGAAACTTTGGTATGTGAATGTTGGAATGAAAAACAACCTGGTGGGTTTGAATCTGTTAATGACTGGTTAGATGCTGCAAAAATAAAATATGCTGAATCTTCTCAAGACATTCCTCTAAAATCTACCATTACTGGGCTAGGTGATGAAACCTTAATTCTTGAGGTTACCCTAAAAAATGACTCATATTTGTGGACTTTAATTATTCTAAAGTAGTCTAATTATATATGACAAAATTATTTGATTGGAGATTACAATGATTGATCAATTATGGTTAATTCCTTTGGGATTTGCTGCTGGTATATTGGGGTCTATGATTGGTTTAGGTGGTGGAATAATTGTTGTTCCAGTTTTAACATTTTTGGGAATCCCTCCTACTGTTGCTGCAAGTAATAGTCTTTTTGCTGCATTAAGTAATTCTATTGCATCTACCATTTCTTACTCAAAACAAAAAAGAATTGAATATTCTTTGGGATTGAAACTTGGCTTGCTTGCAATTCCTGGAACTATTATTGGTGCAATCATTTCTACTGATGTTGCACCTGATATTTTTAAAATTTTATTTGGTTTTGTTTTAATTGCATCTTCTGCTTACATATTTTTAAGAAAGCAAGTTGAATCAAGAGAAAAAATTATTTCTAATCAATTAATTATTCTAATAATTGGTTCTAGTTTTTTTGCAGGAATCATATCCTCCTTTTTTGGAATAGGTGGTGGAATTGTATTTGTTCCTTTGATGGTAGTTGGAATGGGCATGTCTATGAAAAAGGCAGCCCCTACTTCACAATTTATTTTATTATTTGCATCATTGTCTGGTGTAATTGTTCATAGTATTTTGGGACATCCTGATTTTATTCAATCTGGCTTTTTAGCAACTGGTGCTTTTTTTGGAGGGTTAGTTGGTGCAAAATTATCTTTAAGTGTTAAGGAAAGAAATTTGAAAATTCTTATTTCTATTGTACTTGTGATAACAGCTGTAAAATTATTTTTTGACTCTTTAACTAGTGGCTCTTTACTTTAGCCTCAAATTATAATTTGTGTTTTTATACTAATTTTTTCATACAAGTTGTTCGTTAGGTCTTTTGATCTAATGGCTGAGGAGACTAGTCGGCTCCTTAGTATTTTATTAATTATTTATCTCGCTATTTTTTAATTCTGTAAATGTTGTTTTTTGAAATTATGATTAATTGATCATCTTGTGTACTGCCTTCAAAATTAATAATTATTTTTCCAAATTTTTCATCAATGTCTATCTTTTCTATAATCGTAAATTTTAATTTTAAAACTTGATCTGTATACAATGGTTTTAGAAATCTTGTATTTCTATTTCCCCATTCTATATCTCCGTCTGTACCTAAAAATATAATTTGATTACCGTAAATTTGATTTAGTCTTGTGAACTCTCCTTCCATTCTTGATAATATTGCTCTTCCTGAAACTAGTTGCTGTTTTTCATTTATTTTATTATCTAAAAATACATTTTTTATTCTTGAGAATTTTAGATACTGTTCTAATTCGTCATCAGAAATACTGCATGTTGAATCAAATGATTCGCCAACAACGAACTCTGAATATCTTTTCATCCTTATCTTGTTTCATCAACACAGAATGTTACTTCTGCAGATGAAGCTGAATTTTCCGTAACTAGGAAATTAAATGCATCAGCAATTTTTTGATTATCTGGTTCTGAACCTGTAACAGAACCTGGGAAAATTGTGAACATTCTAATTTTTGATTTTAAAACATCACTTAATTCTTGATTAACTGTTGTAGTAAATGGTCGTAGTGCTCCTCTGAAAACTTCTACTTGAGCTCTTTGAGTTCCTGTAACTTTACGTCCTACTGGTAAATCTGGTCCTATGATCATGATTGCACCCTTGGTATCTTTGTATAATCTTGGGTCTTTGTCTCCTCCTGGAACAAAGTGTTCTAATGTCCTTTGAGCAACAGTTGCAGGTGTTGAAATGAATTTTGCAACTAGTTCTTCCCATCCTGGTCTATCTAATTCTGTCAATTTACCTATTTCTGGAAGTTTTCCAGTAATGTGAATAACTCCTAAAATTTCTCCTAGATTTGTTTTGGCTGTATTTAACCATCTTTGAATTTCTTCAGGATTTGTAATGTCTACAATATGTGAGTGGAATTTACTGCTAATTGACTCTTGAACTTCTTTTGGAGTTGACTGTGAAATGAAACATGCAACTTTTCCTCCATTTTTCTCAACATGTTGTGCTAAAAATTCTACTCTTTCTGCATCTGTTTTATCTGTACCATCAATTGTGAAAACTACTGATTTACCTGAGAAGTTTGGTTGATGGACACCTGGAGCTGTTGTTCCAATGTGTGGTTTTACTGGATAAAATACCCTGTCTCCTGGAATTACTTTACCGTTAAGGATTTTTGCAATTTCATCATCACACAAGTTTAGAACTGATTCTGATACTTGTGTTTGTGCTAAAAATTCTCTGTTTGCAATCATATGTGATGTGTTGTTTTGAACTTTTTCAGCTATTGTTTGAATTTTTGTAAGAAGATTTGTAAATGTCTCTGTTAATTTTGCAACATCTTTTCCATTTGCCAATTTCTCAGCAATTTTTGCAATTCCTTCTTTATCTATTCCATCTGCAAGAATACATTCTAACAAGTCATCTTTTGCTTCTTCAACTTCTACTGGAGTTAGGTCTTCAAATCCACTAACTCTCATGAATTCTGCTGCAGCTTTTGGATAAACTGTCTTGTAAATTCTATCTGAATGTACTGGTCCTGGATTTGTTGCAATGGATATGATGCCCTTGTCAGTTAATTCCCATGACATTGCTTCAGCAAGTCTGTTCTTTGCACCTTGAGCTGCAGTGTATGGACTTCTAAATCTGTAAGGTCTTTGCTCAAGTGGTCTTTCTTCAGTAAAGAATGTTGAAATTGTGATAATCTTTCCACCTTCTTTCATTACTTTTAGTGCTTGAACTGAGCCCCAAAATGTACCTGTAAGGTGAATTGCTATTGTACTTTTAAAATCTTTTAATGGAGAATTTGGAAAACATGTTACAGGACCTGAAACTCCTGCATTGTTTATTATGTAATCTATGTTGACATTGTCATTTTTTAGTGCATCAAACATTGCATTCATTGCTGTTTCATCTGCAACATCCACCCCTGCAAAAATTTTAACTGATGCGGCACTATTTTTCTCTGAAATTATTTGTTCAAGATCTTTTGCTGCTTCATCTAAAGGCCCTCTTCTTCTACCAAGAATTATTACACTTGCACCATTTTCAACAAATTTGGTTGCTATGGCTTTACCAATCCCTGTTCCACTACCTGTAATTAATGCAGTTTTACCTTGGAATTTCAAGTTAAAAAAATTCATACCTTTGCATATTTATTTGGATTGATCTCTAGGGTTTTTTTCTTGATATCTTTATTTGTGGGATATTCTGCGTTAATGTATGCATGACACTGAATCTGATACTTTCATTTACCAAACATGGCCTGAAAAATTTAGTGCCATGTTAAAAGAGATCGGTGTTAATTCTGAATCTAAAGAAATTGGAACTGATGCTGTTGAAAATGATGATTACTATAGCCGCTATTTTTCTCAAACACCTAGAATGGTTACTAACAAAGGTTGCATTGACATTAAAAATTCTAACATTGACGTCGTACAAATAATTCAAAAGGGATAATCATGCAAGATCCAAATCCACTTCCATGGGGAGCATTAGATAGATATCAAGCTCAGTTTATTGTTAGAAAAAATGCTGGTTCTTCTGCTGTACATTACACTGCAAAAACATCTTTGACAACTCAAGGTCATTTTGGTTCAAAAATTGTTACTAAAGTAGCTTGGAATGGCTATGGTGATTTAGCCACTAAATTAAATTCTGATACTGAACTTAATGAAATGATTGCTAAACAATCTATCAAAGATGCAACCATCTATGTTGAACCAACTGATACTGCAATTAGAATTCGTAGCAAATGGGATAATCATATTGCTTTTGGTATTACTAAGGAACTTTTTGAAATTTACGATCGAATCGCAGGTCACATAAAATCAGTTTAAGCTTTCCACCAATCTAAAGCTAGAAAATCCACTTTATCTTTTCCTTTGGGTATTGCCAAAATGAATTGTTTTCTCACTGTTGTTGCTAGTCTTCCTGCAAGAACAATTTCTGTTGATGTTATTGATTCGTTTCTATTGTAGACTTGAATTAAAAATGGAGCATGATCAATTCCTGGTCCTTTTTCATATACAGCAAAATCACATCCAAATTTTATTCCTGGATTAATTATGTATCCTTTATCTCGAAAATGTTTGTACACGATATACTTTTTCTCAAACCCATGAATTTCTTTTTTACAAATTTCAATCATTTGTTCAACATCCATTTTTTGTTTTAATTTGCTAATGCTTATTTTTTTATTTTCTAATAGATATAGTCCCTCAATCAGGTCTAAAATTAGTGGTACATCTATTTCTTCAATTTTTGGTTTTGGCATCCCGATTGGTTTTCCAAAATATCCCTCTGTGAAAAGTTTCTTGGAATCTTCTATGTTCCATACTATGATTCTGTTTTCTACTAATTCACTTTTCATATTTTAATTAAATATGATATGTATATGAATTCTATAGTGTATAATTAACATTAATGGGATTAAAAATAAGGTAGAAATTAAAATTGTTTTTTCTTATAGGCTTAATGCTAGCAGAATGAATGAATCTGAAACTCTTTGACATTTGTCTGACATTTCTTCTATTCCTTCTATTACATCTTTGATCAACAATAATTCTTTAGGATCTTTTACTTCATTGAGAAGTTTTATTGTTGCATCTCTGTATTTGATATCTATTTCTCTTTCAATTGTTTGTGTTTCTTGAGCCAATTCAATTGCATTGGCAGTATTTGTATTGAGACTTCTGATAATTTCATTTAGTTTGTAGACTTCGTCTACTACTAATGATATTAGTTCTCCAATATCTTTATCAAGTTTTGAACTTTTCAATGTGGTGATTTTTACATTTGAAAGTTTGAATGCGATACCTGTGATGTAACCTGCAATCTCATCCATTGTGTATGCAGTGTTTAAGAGATTTTCTCTATTCATGATTAATCCTCCAACATCTGCAACCTCTCGTGTGATTTTTCTTCTAAGGCTCTCTACCTCTTCTTCTATAGTTGAGATTTGCTCCAGTGTATTTTTGATTCCTTTTTTGTCTTTTTTCATTAAAGAATCTGTTAGTGTTGCAAGTTCTCTAGAAGCGTTTAGAATTCTATTGATCTCGTCTTGTAAAACTGCTATTGCCTTTCTTTTTGCTTGAACTTCAAGCTCTCCACTATACATAACAAAAAGTATGACGTCTCGTGGTAATTTAAATCCTCTATGATTTACGATAATTTTTGAGCGTTATTCTATTAGATTTTTATCGTGTGCGGCTTTATTTTGTCCTTTGTATAGCGATACGACTTCTTCATCTGTTGATGCATCTTCTACCATTTTTTCTACTCTTATTTTCCCTGTAAATTTTGGAAATCGTAACGCTAATCCTGTATCTTTCCTTATTTGATTTTGTGCTACTTTGTGAATTGGGCTAAGGGTAATTTCTGAAGCTACAACCTCTATTACTAATTCTGGTTCAAACCATACATCTGCTTCCATTTCGCTATTGATACGTGGATTTTTTTTAATTGTAATTTTTGGATTTAGAATTTGATATAATTGATCTAAACTTTCGTCCGTGAAACCTGTACCTACTTTACATATGCTTGGGAATGTATCTGTATTTTCATCATATGTTGAAAGTAAGAGTGTGCCATAACTTCCCGTTCTTCTTCCTTTACCAAAAAACCCTCCAACTACTACAAGATCTAAACTATCTCCTAATTCATTTCTATACTCTCTTTTTAGTTTCAACCAGTGACTTCCTCTTGAACCTGCTTGGTAAGGTTTGTCTAGCATTTTTAACATCAATCCCTCACTTCCTGCATTGATACTACTTTCAAAAAATTCCTCAATATCATTTTCATTTTTTGCTATGACCATTGGAATGAATTTTGTAAACTCATTTTCTTCAATTATATTTTCTAATTTTCTTCTTCTTTCGTTGTAACTTAACGATGTACAATCCTTACCATTACAAAATAATATGTCAAAAAAATTTACTGTAATTGGATATTCTGTAACTGCTTTTTCAATTTTATATTTTCTTCTTCTATGCATTAATTCTTGAAATGGCAAAAAATCTCCTGTCTTTTCGTTAATTGCAACTATTTCTGCTTCTAGTATTGCATTTTCTGCTTGAATTATTTTTGGAATTTTTTCAATAATGTCTGGGTAGTAACTTGAAATTTTTTCTAAACTCCTAGAGAACAATTCTATTTTTTCTCCTTCGATGTGAATTTGAACTCTTTCCCCATCTAATTTGTATTCTATTGCAAATTTCTCTCCCATCTTTTCAATTACTTCTTTTTCACTTTTCACCCTATCTGCAAGCATTGGACGGATTGGATTGAATAAATCTACTTTGAATTTTTCTATTCCTTCTATCCCTTCTGTTGCTATTATTTCTGCAACTTTTCCTAAATCACTAGAAACATTGTATGCGTTTTGCAATAGTTTTCTATTTGCTTTATCTCCTGAATATGCCACTGCTAATGCGTCCATTACTGTATTTTCTGCAATACCTAGTCTCAGTGTACCTAACAAAACTTTCAAAATGAAACTTGCCTCTAATGGATTTGCATCATTTAGCAAACTGGATATATATTTAATTTTCATGTCTTGGGATCTTGCTCCTTCTAATTTTGCAATTTTAAATAAAGTCTCATACACTCTTTCAACTGTAATATTTTCCATGAGAAATGTTGTTTGTGTTTTTTGTTCAAGAATAATTGCTGCTGCATGTCCTAAGTCTCCTCCTTTTGCATATTCTTCTTCAATTTTTTTAATTGCTATTCCTGATGATTTTGATATTGCTCTTATGGCTAATTTTTCTGCAACTCCTAACTCTATGCCCTCAAAGTCTGGTCTTAATTTTCCTTGAATTAGATATACTATTTTTGAAATTATTTCATGTGGTGTTTTTTCAAACAATTCTACTAAAAATTGTGTTAATTCTAATCTTTTTCTTGTTGACTCCATTTTTTCAAAAGATTCTGCTAAAATAGAATACTGCATGAATTGATACTAATTATTCTTGAATAAAAGTCTGGATCTAAATATATCTAAAAATTGTTGGTTTATCTGAATCTTTTACATCTGAAACTAATGCAAAATTATGTAGTGGATATGTTTTCTTATATTGTTTCATGAAACTCCATGCCACATCGTGTGTTTTGAATTCTGTTCTAATTTCTTCAATCACACTTTTTTCGCCAAATACGTCTATTGGAACTACTCTGTAGTTTTTTGGACGATTATGTGGTCTGGCTCTAAGAAACCATGTAAATGCAAAAATTAAGACTGTTCCTAAAATCACATATTCTCCTGCTACTTTGAAAAATGTTAAGATGATTCCTGGTATTGTTTGCCCAAACAATACTGCAATAAAACTAGAGAATGAAATTAATGCTAACACTGTGAAAATATACGTTTTCCAATCAAAGATTCTCTGTAAGGTGTTCATACCTCATAACAATTACGTCTTTTTTTCATTTAACTATTTCGTAAGAATGAAATCTATTTGATCTCTAATCTGGATCTTCGTAGTTTTCTTTTCTATCTGAATTGGATTTGTCATCTTCCATTGGTTTCATCTTTGTTTCGAGAATATCCATTCTTGCTCTGTATCCTTCAGCATATTCTAATTCTGATGGAACAAGTGTTGCTGGATGAATGAATCCTTGACTTCTTATTGCCATTGCTTTCTTTGTTGCAATTTCTCTAATGTAATCCCAATCAGGTGTTGAGAATCCATCAAATGGTCCTGTAAATTTACCATTGTGCATACTAAAGACTAATGCTTCTACAATTGGAATGCAGAAATTAATTGATGCTGCAGAATTTAATTTTACTGGCATCAATGGCATGTTGTGACTTCCTCTTGTATTGCCTGCAACATAATGTGGATTGTTAAACATACTTCCAACTTCTTCAGTTGCTGGAAAATTCTTTTGTGTTCTTACTAAACAAATTGGATCGTCTTTTCCAACATATGTTCCTGCAATGTTGTGTAGTCTATCAGTTGATGCATCTAAAATTGGTTCTCCTTCTTTTGTGTAAACTGAATCAACAACATATCTTCCTGGATACATTAATGCTGCTTCAATTGTTGGTTTATCTTCCCATAAACGTAAAGAAGCAATTTGTGCTTTTTCTACATCCATGATGTTCATCACTACTCCACTTGCAAGGCTTTTGTTTACAATTAATGCTGTATTGCTTAATGTGTCTACAAACATTCTGTATATTGGATAGTTGAATGCACCTGGTTCAGTTTTATCTGCTGCAAAAACTGTAAATGCTTCGTTTGGTCTTTCTTCAAATTCTAATTCTGCAACTCCTGGACCCATTCCTTTAACATTACCTGAAAAAGAATCTTTGAGTAAGTCTTGACCTGCTCCGTAAAGTCCTTCTTTTCTAGCGACTTCAGTTCCTGCCATGAATGCATCCCATGCTAACTTGTGAATTTTTTCATTATCTACACCATGTGTATGTGACATGACAATGTGTGTGTCATCTCCACAATAACCGATGTAATGATCAATTAGTAAATCTCCTGAATTTTCAACGGTATCTCTAATTGCTTTGATTAGGCCGTCACTTGGTTTTGTATGTCCGCCGATTCCACCGACATCTGCTTTGATAACTGAAACTGTAATTTTCATATATCTAATTTTTTCTTCTTTGATTTATGTGCTTTTAGTCAAGTATTCAGATCAAAAATTTATTTTAAAAAAAATATTTTTTGCAAAAAAATTCATTACAGTAATATATCCCCTCGACAACGAATTCGATATGGCAGATAAACCACACTTAAACATGATTGTAACAGGTCATATTGATAACGGTAAATCCACAACTATGGGTCATTTCTTAATGGATCTAGGAGTTGTAGATGAGAGAACCATTGCAGCACACGGAGCCGAATCCGAGAAGACCGGAAAAGGTGATACTTTCAAGTATGCATGGGTTATGGATAATATTAAAGATGAAAGAGAAAGAGGAATTACAATCGATTTAGCATTCCAAAAATTCGAGTCTAGTAAATTCTTCTTTACTTTAATTGATGCACCTGGACACAGGGACTTCATTAAAAATATGATTACTGGCGCTTCTGAAGCAGATGCTGCCATCTTAGTACTTTCAGCAAAAGAAGGTGAAACTGATACTGCAACTGCAGCTGGTGGACAAGCAAGAGAACACGCATTTTTGCTTAAGACATTAGGTGTAAAACAAATTATTGTTGCCATCAATAAGATGGATGCAGTTGAATACAAAGAAGATGCCTTCAAAGCAGCCAAAGAGAAAGGTGAAAAATTAGTTCGTTCTGTTGGTTATAAAATTGACGAAGTACCATTCATTCCAGTTTCTGGATGGAAAGGTGACAACTTAGTTAAGAAATCTGAGAACATGTCATGGTATTCTGGTAAAACATTACTTGAAGCATTTGATGACTTTAAAGTAGAGGAAAAACCAATTGGAAAACCATTGAGAACTCCGATTCAAGACGTTTATACAATTACTGGTGTAGGAACTGTACCTGTAGGTAGAGTTGAAACTGGTATCATGAAAGCAGGTCAAAAAATTATTGTAATGCCTTCTGGTGCACTTGGTGAAATTAAATCTATTGAAACTCACCATACTGAAATGCCAACTGCCGAAGCAGGTGACAACATTGGTTTCAACCTAAGAGGTATTGAAAAGAAAGATATCAAGAGAGGAGATGTTCTTGGTACTCCTGATGCTCCACCAAATGTAGCAAAAGAATTCAAAGCCCAAATTATTGTTATACACCATCCAACAGCAATTGCACCTGGATATACTCCAGTAATGCACGCACATACAACACAAGTTGCAGCAACTGTTACTGAGTTTCTTCAAAAAATTAACCCAGCAACTGGTGCCGTTGAGGAAGAAAATCCAAAATTCCTTAAAGTTGGAGATGCAGCAATTGTTAAGATTAGACCAGTAAGACCAACTTGTATCGAAACCTTTGAAGAATTCCCTGAAATGGGAAGATTTGCTCTTAGGGATATGGGTGCAACAATCGCAGCAGGTATTGTTAAGGAAATTACTGAAGAGTACAAACCTTAGGCGTTTTTTATGACACAAACCGCCCGTGTTAAACTCACTTCTACGAGTCTACCAAAATTAGATGTAGTTTGTGATGAGATAATGGGTATTGGTAAAAAAACAGGTGTTAAAGTAAAAGGTCCTACTCCACTTCCTGTAAAACGATTACATGTTGCTACAAGAAAATCTCCTTGTGGTAGTGGTACTGAAACTTATGAGAAATGGGAAATGCGTATGCACAGAAGAATAATCAATATTAATGCAGATGATAAAGCAATTCGACAATTAATGAGACTCAAAATCCCTGATGACGTTTACATTGAATTATCTTTGACATAATTTGGTATCCTTAAATTATAGAAATTATTGATGATAAATATGGCTGAAGAAATTACTGATGAAATAGAAGAAACTCCTGTAGAGACATTTGATGTAAATTATGCTTGCTTGAGATGTGGAACCATTGTTTCCAACACTGAACTCTCTCGTTTACCTGAAATCAAATGTATTTGTGGGTTTAGAGTCTTTACAAAAGTAAGACCACCAGTGGTTAAAACTGTAAAAGCAATTTAATCATCTGTCTTTTTTGTAACTATGGTTCTTTTGTAAATGAGTTCTCATATCTTCCATATTTGAGAAATACTTGTTACATTCTTTACAATCGTATTTCAAATCTTTTCCATGAGTTATTTGTTCATGAAACATTAACTCTTCTTCTTTTGAAAATTTTTTATTGCATTTATTGCATGAATATTTTTTAAAAAAATTCACGTTTAGCCAAACTCTGCTTTTTTCTTATCCCAGCATTTTCTGCACAGTTGACCTTCAATTTTCCAATGACCTTTTGGATTGTGTCTGATTAAACCCATTTTTGTTTCACATAATGAGCAAAAATTTTTCTTTTGATCATGATCTTTTTCTTTTTCATCAAAACATTTTTTGCATAATAACCCTTCCATGTCCCATTGCCACCGAGGTTCCCATAAATCTGTGATTTTTTGTGTAACTCCACATTTGACACATGGTTGTCTTACTTGACCTTCATAGTATTCCTTGGATTTATCAAAATGGCAATCTCCACAAAGTGAACCTTTGATATTCCATTCTTTTTTTGGTTTATGCCTATGTGTCAATTCTTTATTGCAAATTGTACAATTTGTTGCTTTTTTACTGAATAATCCCATATCTGTAATTTAATTCAAAAATATTTAATTATTAAATGTAAACCATTGTTTCACCCTGTTGTTGAGTCGATCTATCTTTATATTGAAAAATAAAAATAATTAAAAATTATAAAAACTGTCTATTTGTTAAGGATTTTTTCAAGAGCTTGGCTTGCATTAAGCATACCATTTTTCTTGGCAAATTCTTCAATCATTTTGTATTGTTTTTCACTAAAACATACTGGCATTGATCTTGTTTTCATAAAGTTATTTTTGATATTTCCCTAATATCCTTTTCTCTGGATACATATTTCAAATAGTTCTTTTAAGATCTATTGTGGTAAAGAAAAAACAGATCTTAGTAATTGGAAATAACACTACTGGATGTACTCCTCATCATGAAAAAATTGCATATGAAATTGGAAAAGAAATTGCAAAATCTGGTTCTCTGTTGATTACAGGTGGACTAGGGGGAGTGATGAATTCTTGTTCTCATGGAGCAAAAGATGCTAATGGTTTAACCCTGGGAATAATTCCTCAAGATGATCCAAAATTTGCTAACGAATATTGTGATATTGTTATTCCATCTGGAATGGGATTTACTCGTGATTTTCTTAATGCATTATCTGCTGATGGGGTAATTATTGTTGGTGGAGGTTCTGGAACTTTATCTGAAGTATGTGCTGCATATATGAGTAAAAAACCAATGGTTGCAATTAGAGGGTTTGATAGTGCTATTGCTCCTTACATTGATGGGTATGTTGATCATAGAAAAAATGTAAAAATAATTGGTGCTGATACTCCTAAAGAAGCTGTTGAGAAAATTTTGGAATTAATTACAGCATAGAAATTAGTAATGGATCTGGTTTGTAAAAGTCCCCATGTTTTTCAGCAAGTTTGTTTAACTCGTCTACGATATTTTTAATTCCAATTTCTTTGGCTGTTTCAAACAGTGGTTTTTTTAATCCTAATCCTAACTGAGCTGCTTTTTCTATTTCTCCAATATCACTTGCTCCATTTGTAATTAACCAAGCTGCATTGTTTAGAATATTTGCAACTAATTGAATTGGATTAAATTTTTCAGCAAGTTCTTCTGATAGTGCAACTCTTTCATATTTGTCATCGGAATATTTGTAATACCCTTCTCCAGATTTTTGACCTAGTTTCTTTTCATCAAACATTTTTTCTACTGTTGGGTGTGGGTTGATTACTTTTTTATCTCGTAAATGCATTTCTACCGTTGCTTTGTGAATTACATCCATTCCTGTAAAATCTGCTAATTCAAAAATTCCCATAGGAAAACCTAGCTTAAATTTTACTGCAGAATCAATTTCTTCAAGTGTTGAGTTTGTTCTATCTTGTGCATAACATGCTTCGTGAACCATTGGTATGAATAATCTATTGATGATGAATCCTGGAACATCTTTTCTGCATACTACTGCCTGTTTGTTAACTGATTTTACATATTCTAGAGTTAAATCTGTAATTTCTTGTGATGTTTTTTCACCTGGAATTACTTCTACTAATTTCATTAATTGTGGTGGGTTGAAAAAATGAATTCCTATAAATTTTTCAGGACGTGAAGTTGTATTTGCTATTTCTGTTATTGGTAGTGTACTTGTATTTGATGCAAATACCACTTCTGGATTTGCTGCTTTATCTAGTTCTGCATACACAGATTTTTTTAAATCCATGATTTCTGGAACTACTTCTATTACTAATTCTGCATTTTTTACTGCTTCATTCAAATCAACTATGGGTGTTATTCTTGAAAATATTGAATCTCCTTCTTCTTTAGATATTTTTTCTTTTGAAACTAGTTTATCTAAACTCCATTTTATTTTCTCCATTGCTTTATCTAAAAATTCTTGTTTGATATCGCGCAAAACTACATTGTATCCTGCAGTTGCTGAAACTTGAGCAATACCGTGTCCCATAACTCCTGAACCTAAAACTGTGATATTTTTTACTGTCATAATTTCATAAAAATTCAGTATCCTTTATAATGTATTTCTTCATTTTTGTCATATAATGGGCTTGTTTAATCGTAACAAATCTGATGACACTAAAACAAAATGTGATGTTTGTGGAACTGAGTTACATGATCCTGAGAGATTAAAAAAACATATGAAAAAAGCACATGGTAACGTACCTGCCAAAAAATTAGATCCTAATGGTGGGGATGGCGGAACCTGGTAATATGAAATTAAGTTCTAGTCAACAACAAGGATTAGTTTTTGGAGGTGCTTTTTTAGTAGCTGGGATTGTCCTATCTACAATGATTTTTCCATTTTGGCATTTAATTCGGGAAGATGTTTTTGAGGATGTTGTTATTTTGAGTAATGACAATGGTACATGTTATGTGGAAACTATTGATTCTGTTCCTAAAATTATTGATAATTGCGAAATGAGTGCTGGGGATGATGTCACAATAAAGTTTGGCAAGGATTTAGCTTGGGCAACTATTGTAACTCCTTAATAGATACTTTGATATCTCAAAAATTATTTTGATATTTATGGATTGTATTTTCTGTAAAATAATCTCAAAACAAATTCCTGCAAAAATTCTTCATGAAACATATCATTCTATTTCTTTTATGGATGCATTTCCATTGGTAAAAGGACATGTGTTGGTAATTCCTAAAAATCATCATCAAAAAATTCAAGAAATGAGTCTTGATGAAAATTCTGATTTATTTTCTCTAGTACATACTATGATATCTAAAGTTGATTCTATTACTGGTTCAACTTTAATTGCTATTCATAATGGTGAGGATGCTGGTCAAGAAATACCTCATATTCATGTACATTTAGTTCCACGAAGTAAATCTGATTCTGCAGGTCCAATTCATAGTATGTTTAATTCCTCATTAGAATTATCTGATTCTGATGCTGAAAAATATTATGATTTATTAAAAATTTAATATGGAAATAATTTTTCTTTTGTTTTAATATTTTCTACTTTGATTGCCTTTGTTGGACATGTTTCAGCTGCATTCATAATTTTGTTCACCCCTGCCCCCTTTTGATTAATTACTTTTGATTTAGGATTTGTTTGACTATTTTTATCTATTTCAAATACTGTTGGTGCAATTATTTCGCAACTACAGCAACCAATACACAATGATTTATCTACACTAACTTGAAGATCTGGTTGCATACTTGGTTCTTTTGCTTTTTCATACTCCCCATTTTTTCCATCTGAACGAATTCTTGCATTATAGTCTTCCCAAAATTTTTTTTCATATTCTTTCCAAAAAGTTGGGTCGCCTTCTTCAAATTCACGTGTGTATTTGCCCCAATCTTGTTCTGGGATTCCTCCATCATCTGGTGCTCCCCATTGGGGTTTTGGTCTCACTCTTTGATTTCCTGAATTTTGTTTTGTTGGTTGGTAAACTGTATCATCTTTTTCATTCTTTTTTAGAAAATTATATGCTTCAGTAATTTTTTTAAATTGTTCATTTTCATTTTTATTTTTATTTTTGTCTGGGTGTAATTCTAGTGCCATTTTTCTATATGATGTTTTGATTTCTTCTTGTGATGAATTCTGATTAACATTTAATGCTAGCAATGCCTCTCGTTTATTCATACTTTCTTTAGTTTGTCATATGTTAATAATGATTCTCAGTATTTTGTTATTTTATTCTAAAAGTTCATCGTCATCTGGTTTCCATGCAGGTTCAACGATACACAAAAAACGTAAATTTTCATTTCCATTATTCTTGATAAATTGTTTTGAGTTTGGTGGAACATATGCTGAATCATTTTCTCCTAATTCAAACAACCCATCGTTTATTTTTAATTGTGCTTTACCCTGTAAAATATAGTATATTTCCGATGATTTAATTCTGTGAAGTTTTGTTTTTTTGCCTGATTCTAATGTAAATTGTGCTAAACTATAGTTAATTCCATTTAATGTGTTATGAGGATTAAAATATTGTTTGATGTCTGTACCTTCTTCACCTTTAATTTTTTCAATTTTTGAATTTTCTTTAATGGACATTAATTTTAAATAATATTTTCTACTTTATTTTTAAAATCTGACTCATACCATGTTGTTTTGTAGATTGAATTTTTGTTAGGCAATATGTTAATTGCAATATGGGAAAATTCTTTCTTTTTATCAATTGATCCGTGAGTGTGGAGTGTTTTTGCTGGAATGTGAACAATATCTCCTTCGTTTAGGCTTATTTTTTCAATTTTTTTTATTTTAAATTCTGATTTACTTGTTCCATATTTTTTAAAAATTTCTAAACTCCCTTTTCCTTTGACTGCCATTAATACTTGATTTCCATTATGAAAGTGTAATTTTGTTTTAGAACCTTTTTCAAAATGAACGTGATAGATATCTTGATCTTTTGCTTTAATTTTATCTGAGAGTACTTTCATCCATGTTTTTCCTGTAAACCATTCTGGGTTAACTTCTCTTCTGTCTGTTGAACCGTTAATGTTTGATTTTTTTATCATGATTTCAATTCAAATGGCCCTCTTTTTCTTTGTTTGTAATTTTACTTTATTATCTTCAATTTTCCTTTTATCGGAATTGGTTTAATACGATGACCTGCATATTCTGTATAGTTTTGAAAAATAATCATAATACAAAAACGACAGTTCTAAGAAAAAAAATCGACGAACCCCAAGTTTTGGAAATCGTTGATGATAAAAAAACTGCCTCATTCAAATCCATGTTTTCTCGTCCAAAAAAGAACGATATACACATTCATTCCATTAAACTCTACTATGAATGCATTTTAATCATATCTGGAAAATATATGGCAAATTATTTTAGAAAAGCAACTCATTCTATCTCTGTTGATTCAAATGTTTCAGAAGTAATTTTGGGTGATGGTATTTTTCCCGTCAGAACAAAATCTAATTTTAAAAAGGCCATTGTCGGAAAACGAGGTAAAAATAAGGTTGATCTAAAATTAGAGGAGCATGTTTTTGTTGAAAATGAGGATGAATTAACCTTTGATCATCATGGCAGAGAGATTAAATTTCCTTTTAAATTAAATTCTAAAACAACTGAAAACTATCCTAATAGATTATTAGAAAAGCATTTGCCCCATGTAAAAAATTCTGAACTTTCACATGATGATGCAATTAAAAAATTACAATCTTTTTTAAAAAAACCTTTAGACGATGAGGTACGACATCTTGAAGAGGAATTTGTATTGCGTGAAATTAGTGAAGTGTATGTTCCAATTTATGAAGCACGTTTGATTGGACCAAAAAAGAAAGTTGGTATTATTAGAATAGATGCTGTTCGTAACAAAATTCTATAATTTTACTAATGCTCTAAATTTATCATCATTATGTAATACTGTAAAAATTGGTTCATCTTTTGCCCAATTACGAATTACTTTTGGATTTCTTGAAACTGCTTGTTTTAATAATTCTAATGCCTCTGGATAATTTTTTAATGCTGCTTTACTTCTAGATTTTGCATAAATTACATTCACATTATCTTTGTATTTTTTTAAAATTTCATCAAACACATCCAGTGCTTTTTCATGTCTTCCTAATTCTGCAAGCTGTACTCCTTTTTGAAAAAATGCATCTTGATTATTGGGATATTTTTTACAAACATTTTGAAAACAATTGAGTGCCTCTTCATGTCTTTTCATTTTTCCTAAAACAATTCCTCTGTATACCATTGCATTTGGTTTTCTTGAATCTACTGAAATTGCTTTTTCTAACACGGTGAGTGCTAATTCATGTTCTTGAAGTTTATCCAATAATACCCCCTTGTTGAAATATGATGCTGCATATTTTGGATCAGCTACGATTGCTTCATCGTAACACTCTGATGCTGCTTGAATATTTCCATTTTCAGCCATTGCAATTCCTTTATTGTTTAATGCCTGTGCATCATTTGGATTAATTTCTAGTAATTTATCAAAACAAGTAATTGAATCGCTATACTTTCTCATTTGGTTTAATGCCAATCCTTTGTTGAGCAGAGCATCCGTATCTGTTGCATTTTGTTTTAGAATTTTATTATATATTGAAACTGCTGCTTTTGGTTGATTTCTTTCCATCATGGACATTGCATCATGCTTCATGTCTTCTGGATTTTCTTTTGATCCAAATAATCCCATATTTTTATGAGAAAACTATTGCTAATGAAAGTTTATCCTAATTCAGTGATTTGAATTTTTTAATTGCTTCTTTTGCCATATCTTCTTGCTTTTTTGCAGATGTATCTGTTGGATCATCCGTTGCATATGCTTCTTTTTCCTCTTTTTTCTTTTCCATGTCTTTAGATAATTACCATTTTATAAAAATCTGAATATTTTTTTAAAGATAACCCTTAATTTGATTTATTTATCATGAGTATTATTGTCTGTATTTCAAATACATTATTTTGCTGATAAAGTATTCGTACACCGTTGGCCAAAAAATTCCCCTTCTTGGTCTGATGCTTTACAGGAAAAATTAGATCTTTTATTGAATAAAAACTCTGATAAGAAAAAAATCATTATAAATTCTAATTCCATAAAAATAAAAGATTTTGAATTTACATGTTTAAAAAAAATTGGAATTTCTGTACCTTTTTTTAAAGAAGAATGTGTAATGATTTTTGAAGCACAATTTGAGAAAGTTTTTGCACATGTTCATATTACAATTAAATCTAATAATTTTATAGATATTTTTAATGAATTGATTTCTTGGAAAAAGAAATTTAATGAATAGTATTGTATTTTAGAAATTTTCTGATACTTTGATAATTTTCTTAATATCTTCTTTAGAATGACTAGTTGATATTGCTCCTAATTTTCCTGGTAAGAAAAATATTCCATCTTGAGAAATCATCTTAAAATGATATTTTTGTAACATATCTGAATCACATTTTGAAACATCTGTTGAATTTGTAATTTCTGTAATTCCATTTTTAACAAAATGTGTCATGAATAAAGACCCTTTACCTGTGACCAAAACTTTTCCATCAAATACCTTTTCTAATTCTTTTCTTGCATAGTCTCCTAATGAATTAATTTTTTCATATGTTGATTTTTGTGTTTTTAAATAATTTAGAGTTGCATATCCTGATGTCATTGATACTGGATTTGCTGAAAATGTACCTCCACCAATGTATGAACGCTCAGATTTTTTCTTATTTGTAGTGTCTGCATATTGCATAATCTCTTTCTTACCGCATATTATTCCAATTGGCATCCCTCCTCCAGATATTTTTCCTAATGTTACAATGTCTGGATCTAATTTCATTGTTGGATACAAACAACCATATCTAAATCTAAAACCTGTTACAATTTCATCTAAAATCAATAATGATTTATTTTTATGAACAAATTCTTGTATTCCTTTTAGATATTCTTTTGTTGCAGGTATGCATCCACCTCCACCTAAAACTGGTTCAATGATAACACCTGCAAGATTTTTTGAATATTTTTTTAATATTTTTAATGAACCTTCTAAATTGTTGTATGGAATTGAAACAATTTTTTCATCATTAACTACTCCACTACTTTCTGATTCTTTAAATGGCCAGTTCACACTTTTTAACAAATCTGATGTGTATCCATGCCATCCTCCATCTATCTTTGCAATAATTTTTTTCCCTGTAGCTGAACGTGCTAATCTTACTGCATACATTGTAGCTTCTGTACCTGATGTTACATATCGTATCTTTTCTGCAACTGGTACTGCTTTTGAAATTAATTCTGATAACTTTATTGTTTGTTCATTAACTGTTCCATACATCCAACTTTTTTCAATTTGTTTTTTAATTGACTCTTTGATATTTTTTTGACCGTGACCTAATATCAAAGACCAATGACCCATCCAATAATCTGTGTATTTGTTATTGTCCACATCTATCAAATTTTTTCCTAATGATGATTTTACTACAAATGGATATGGATCGAAATATCTAATATTATGTGAAACTCCGTTGATGTGAAGTTTTAGTGACTTTGAAAATATTTTTGCAGATGTTGGTGTTTTTTTCTTATAGTTTTTTATCTGATCCAAAAGCAAATTATTCCTAAACCTTCTGGCATTTTAATCAACATTCGTATTTTTACTAGTGCTATCTTACGATCAACTCAGTTTGAGGCTATTTTGAATCAAATTTCATTGTAAAATTTTCAATTTTAGAAGCGATCTGATGTAATTTCACGCATGGTTTATATGGATTCTGCCATCTTCGGCTTCTGCATACGTAAAGCAATAGGCGGCGCTCGTGATGAAGTATGGCAAAATGCCACTTTGTGATTCATGGGCCTCCATTTACGCATACAAAAATGAGGATTTGATTGAAAGATCATTTCTGAGATGTGAAGATTATGTGCATCCGTCAATTCCAATTTACAAGTACAAATGTACTTCAATAATCAAGACCAAAAAGAAAAAAATTCAGAATCCGGTTGATCCTGCCGGACCTGACTGCTATCGGATTGATACTAAGCCATGCGAGTCATTGTAGCAATACAAGGCATACGGCTCAGTAACGCGTAGTCAACCTAACCTATGGACGGGAATAACCTCGGGAAACTGAGAATAATGCCCGATAGAACATTATGCCTGGAATGGTTTATGTTCCAAATGATTTATCGCCGTAGGATGGGACTGCGGCCTATCAGTTTGTTGGTGAGGTAATGGCCCACCAAGACTATTACAGGTACGGGCTCTGAGAGGAGTAGCCCGGAGATGGGTACTGAGACACGGACCCAGGCCCTATGGGGCGCAGCAGGCGAGAAAACTTTGCAATGTGCGAAAGCACGACAAGGTTAATCCGAGTGATTTCTGCTAAAGAAATCTTTTGTTAGTCCTAGAAACACTAACGAATAAGGGGTGGGCAAGTTCTGGTGTCAGCCGCCGCGGTAAAACCAGCACCTCAAGTGGTCAGGATGATTATTGGGCCTAAAGCATCCGTAGCCGGCTCTGTAAGTTTTCGGTTAAATCTGTACGCTTAACGTACAGGCTGCCGGGAATACTGCAAAGCTAGGGAGTGGGAGAAGTAGACGGTACTCGGTAGGAAGTGGTAAAATGCTTTGATCTATCGATGACCACCTGTGGCGAAGGCGGTCTACTAGAACACGTCCGACGGTGAGGGATGAAAGCTGGGGGAGCAAACCGGATTAGATACCCGGGTAGTCCCAGCTGTAAACTATGCAAACTCAGTGATGCATTGGCTTGTGGCCAATGCAGTGCTGCAGGGAAGCCGTTAAGTTTGCCGCCTGGGAAGTACGTACGCAAGTATGAAACTTAAAGGAATTGGCGGGGGAGCACCACAAGGGGTGAAGCCTGCGGTTCAATTGGAGTCAACGCCAGAAATCTTACCCGGAGAGACAGCAGAATGAAGGTCAAGCTGAAGACTTTACCAGACAAGCTGAGAGGTGGTGCATGGCCGTCGCCAGCTCGTGCCGTGAGATGTCCTGTTAAGTCAGGTAACGAGCGAGATCCCTGCCTCTAGTTGCCACCATTACTCTCAGGAGTAGTGGGGCGAATTAGCGGGACCGCCGCAGTTAATGCGGAGGAAGGAAGGGGCCACGGCAGGTCAGTATGCCCCGAAACTCTGGGGCCACACGCGGGCTGCAATGGTAACGACAATTGGTTTCGAATCCGAAAGGATGAGGTAATCCTCAAACGTTACCACAGTTATGACTGAGGGCTGCAACTCGCCCTCACGAATATGGAATCCCTAGTAACTGCGTGTCATTATCGCGCGGTGAATACGTCCCTGCTCCTTGCACACACCGCCCGTCGTTTCATTGAAGTGAGCTTTTAGCGAGGTGACGTCTAATTGGCGTTATCGAACTTGAGGTTCGTGACAAGGGAAAAGTCGTAACAAGGTGACCGTAGGGGAACCTGCGGTCGGATCACCTCCTTAGACATGGAAAGTGTACGGGTGTACATAATCTTCACATCAAATCATCGATGCAATGCATCACGAAAGTGATGTATGAAGGATGTAGTGGGCCATTTACCGATGGCTTGCAATGATCGTCGTGCATAGTCGTGTAATATGTGGCTGAATTTACTGGTGTAAAGACGCCAATAGGTGGATTGCTAGGCTTGAGAAGAGATGAAGGACGTGGCAAGCTGCGATAAGCTCGGGGTAGGCGCACGCATCCTATGATCCCGAGATGTCCGAATGAGAATCTTACACATTTGTGTATTCCAGTACATTAGTATTGGAAGTCGAACCGTGGGAATTGAAGCATCTTAGTACCACGAGGAAAAGAAATCAATTGAGATTTCCCAAGTAGTGGCGAACGAAAAGGAAATAGCCCAAACTGAATCCTTCGGGAGATGTGGTGTTTTGGTATAGTGATATGGAATCCGGACGCATAGCTGAAATGATCTGAAAAGTTCTGGAATAGAGGGTGATACCCCCGTAAGCGAAGTGTGAATGGTCCTAACTATACCCGAGTAGTTGTCCTTGGTAGTGGGCAATGAATACGGGAGAAAGTAGCTTCCGAGGCTAAATATTTCTCAAGACCGATAGTGGACTAGTACCGTGAGGGAAAGCTGAAAAGTACCCCGGAAGGGGGGCGAAAAGTGCATGAAACCTATTGGTTACAGACGTGCGTGGCATGGAAGGTGATTTTTTCAGATTAGAGATTCTAGCAATAGAGTTGAAGATTTGATGTTCAAATCATCAGTGTCACGCGTTCCGTCTCGAAACACGGGCCAAGGAGCTAACTGTCATGGCAAGCTTAAACTGAAAAAGTGAAAGCGAAGGGAAACCGAGCTCTCGCAGCTTCGCAAGAAGTCAGGAGAGGCGTGTGAAAGTGCGTAGAGTCATGGCGGCTAGGCTAGAAGCCAGTCGATCTATTCCTGAGCTAGATGAAGGAGGGCGAAAGCCCTCTGGAGGTCTTAAGACGTTCTGACGTGCAAATCGTTGTTGTGACTTGGGAATAGGGGTCAAAAACCAATCTAGACTGGCGCTCGCTAGTTCCAACCGAAGCGTCTCGCAGGGCGTGGTTTGTGGAGATAGCGTTTCCGGTAGAGCACTGATAGAGGGGCGCGGGGGCGAAAGCCCTCACCCCTCATTCAAACTCCGAACGGATACGCATTGAAGAAGCAGGCACACGGGCTCATGTGGCGTAAGGCTCATGGCCGAAAGGGGTTTAACCCAGACTGAAGTTAAGGTCCCCAAATTTTTGCTAAGTGTCAAGCGAAAGAGCGTGTTCTCGCCAAGACAGCAGGGAGGTAAGCTCAGAAGCAGCTATCCTTTAAAAAGTGTGTAACAACTTACCTGCCGAGGGGGGATGCCTCAAAAACGGACGGGGCTAAAGCAAAATACCGATACTTTAGATAATTATCAAGAGATGATTCGTGGTAGGTTGGCGTAGTGATTGGGCCGAAGCAGGGCGATGACGTCCTGTGGACCGATTTCTATTGCAGATCTTGGCGGCAGTAACAGCATAGTATTGTGAGAACCAATACCACCGCAAGCGCAAGGGTTTCCAGGCAATGCGTTATCAGCCTGGAGGTAGTCGATCCTAAGATGTGCCTCAACAGAGTACATCGAATGGGAAATTAGTTAATATTCTAATACCTTGTATCAATCGTTTGAGCTATATGGTTCGCTTCCGGATAAGGAGTGTACAATTATCGTTGTATCTAACTATTCGAGGATAGGGGAGTGTCGTAATGACGAGAACCTTTCCGAGGTAGGAATGGCTTCGCGTTAGCGAAGTTTTCTTGATTCCAGGAGACCATGAAAGATTGTGTAGTTAGAAAGATACAAGTTCGTACCCAGAACCGACACAGGTGCGCTGGCTTAGAAAGCTAAGGTGCTACGGGTATACCGTATGGCGAGGGAATTCGGCAAATTAGTCCTGTAGCTTAGGTATAAGGGATGCCTGCGGTCTTCATGAGGAATGGGGATCGCAGGTTGCAATGACAAGGGGGTTTCGACTGTTTAATAAAAACACAGGCGACTGCTAGTCCGAAAGGATTTGTATAGTCGCTGAATCCTGGCCGGTGCCGGTACCTAAAACTTGGGTTCAACCGAGCTAAGGGCCGGTTAACGCCGGGAGTAACTCTGACTCTCTTAAGGTAGCCAAATGCCTTGTCGGGTAAGTTCCGACGCGCATGAATGGAACAACGAGAGCCCCACTGTCCCCGCCTACAACCCGGTGAAGCCACATAAGGTGGACGAACAGTCCATCAACTTCCATTGGGGAGAGAAGACCCCGTGGAGTTTTACTGCAGCTTGTGCTTGTGGTATAGTAAGAATTGCACAGGGTATCTGGGAGCTATGCTTAACATTCCCCGGGATGTTAATGAAGCAACGATGTAACACCAGACTCTTTTTGCAGTACCACTTATCCAGTGAAGACCGGAGACACGTGCAGGTAGGCAGTTCGGCTGGGGCGGCACCCCTTTGAAAAGATATCAAAGGGGCCCAAAGTTGAGTTCAAACGGGGCAGAAATCCGTTGAAGAGGGCAAAGCCAAAAACTCGACTGAATGGATTTCCAAACGCACGGAATTCATAGACGAAAGTCTGGCTTAGCGATCCTTCGTGTGCCCACTATTGGGGCCCGGAGGTGACAGAAAAATTACCCCAGGGATAACAGGCTCGTCGCGGGCGAGAGCTCCTATCGACCCCGCGGTTTGGTACCTCGATGTCGGCTTTTCCTATCCTGGTCCTGCAGCAGGGGCCAAGGGTGAGGCTGCTCGCCTATTAAAAGGGAACATGAGCTGGGTTTAGACCGTCGTGAGACAGGTCGGTCTCTGCCTAATGGAAGCGTGAATAACTGAGGGGAAGTTCCTCCTAGTACGAGAGGAACAGAGGAGCGTGGCCACTGGTTTACCGGTTGTCTGATAAGGCAGGCCGGGCAGCTAAGCCGTTTGGGCTAAGTGCTGAAAGCATCTAAGCACGAATCCCATCCCGAGACAAGTTATTCTTTCGTAAGATGAAGGTCGGCAGTAAAATACTGCGTTGATAGGAAGGTGGTGTAGATCACAAGCTTCGGCGAGTGGTGAGCCAGCCTTTACTAATAGACCAACACATCAGTTCAGCCACTTACATAGAGACTATGCGCGATGGATCATTATATTCATCAAGTGGATAACATATACACGACTTGTACGATGATTTCATTTTAAATCACACATAGCGTTAGCTATGCATTGTTGATTTCATTTTAAATCACACATAGCGTTAGCTATGCATTGTTGATTTCAAAATTAATCTTTGATATATTTAAAATCTGAATCTGTATCTGATTCCTTAATTTTTATGATTAATGTGTCTCCTAACTTATTGAATATTCTTTGACGTTTGTCATTAGTTATGATCAATCCTAAGATCATGTCTATTGGAAGTATGAATGATTTTCCAAAACTACTGATAACTACTCCTATCAAACTTGGTTTTCCACCTTGACTATTTGTAACTTTTAGATTGAACATTTTTTTTCCAATCGTTTGACCTGTTTTATATTCTAAAATTATCCAATATGACAAAAACATAACACTTGTTGGAATATACATTCCATCATTGGTGATAAAATTTTCAAAATTATAATCTAGGTATAGAAAAGATAGAAAGAATATTGATGATGATATTAGTGAAATAATGACAAAATCCACCAACCATGCAAAAAATCTATCTTTCCACTTGGCAAGTATTATTTTTGATGATTCTGAATTATCTATGTTGCTCAATAAATAATATTTTTTTTACCTAGTAAAATACCTTAATTATTAAAATATTTGTGAAAATTTTTAATAATTAACTTAGAAATTAATAGTGGCAATTTTAATTCAATTTGAATTAATTTTTGATATCCATAAATCCTTTTGATGTGTTTCTTTGGACCTTTCGTAAAAATGAAAAAGATGTGATCAATCTTTACAATACTTTGTCACCTGTGATGCAAATTGCCACTAGTGGAACTATGCTCAATTTTGGTTATTGGTCTTCAAAACATTTGGACCCAGTTTCTGCACAAAACAATCTATGCAATGTTTTTGGAGATTTATCTGAATTATCCACTGCTAAAAATGCTATTGATGTTGGAAGTGGATTGTCTGCACCTTCTAAATTGTGGCGTGACACTTATCCTAATCTGAAACTTTATGACGTAAATATTAATTTCAAACAATTATCTTTTTCAAAACATGAAAAAAATATTAATTTTTTAAATTCAACTTCTACTAAATTACCTTTTGTTGATGGCTCTGTAGACCGTGTTTTGGCTTTAGAATCTGCACAACATTTCAAACCTTTGGGTGATTTTGTTGCTGAATCTAGAAGAGTTTTGACTTCTTCTGGATTTCTTGTAATGGCTGTACCTATCACAGTTGGAAGTTCATCTATTGGAAAATTAGGCTTGTTAAAATTTACTTGGTCTTCTGAACATTATAGTTTGAATTATTTAAAAAATCTTCTAACTACTAATGGATTTAAAATAATTGATGAGTCATTAATTGGTTCCAATGTATACGATCCTTTGGCAGATTATTATGTTGAAAATAGAAGTTCTTTGAGTGCTAATATCCTTAAACAATACCCTGGATATATGGAAAAAATTCTTTACAAATCACTACTAAAAATGAAAAAAGCTTCTGAAGAAAAAATTATTGATTATGTTCTTTTGAAATGTGTTTTGAATAATAAATCTAAATAAATTCTTTTTTTGTTCTGAATAGGTTTTTATCTTGATATTGACTTAATTGCATTAATGGCTGAATCTAATAAATTCCAAATGTACGGTGAAAAATGTACTGAATTATTATCTGAATCTGAAATTCGATTTGCTGGAATTGTTGATAAAGATGGGCAGTTGGTTGCTGGCGGATTCAAAGAAGGCTTAGTTCCACATGAAGGTGATGAAACTAGATTACAATCATTTCTGGAATTTGTTTCTAAAGCTTCCATTAGAAAAGAATACGATGAAAGTTTAGGTCCTATCAATTATCTTGCAGCACGACGTGATAAAGCTGTTTTAGTGAGTTTTCCTTTTCCTATTACTCAGATCCTGCTACTGATTTCTGCTGAACCAACTGCAAATATTGAAAATTTAGCCAAAAAGGTTGTAGAAATTTTTACAGATGTAAATTAATTTTTAATTTAATCACATCCTTTTAATTTGGTATTGTGAAAATTTTATTGAAATGAAAGCAACTTTTGGTGCAGGCTGTTTTTGGCATGTTGAGGATTTACTTAGTAAAACTAAAGGTGTAACTTCAACTGCTGTTGGATACATTGGTGGACAGTTGCCTAATCCAACATATGAGGAAGTATGTACTGATCAAACTGGTCATGCCGAAGCTGTTGAAGTTGAATTTAACCCTGATGAGATATCTTATCAGGAATTATTGGATGTATTTTGGAAAAATCATAATCCTACAACATTAAATCGACAAGGACCTGACGTTGGAAACCAATACCGCTCTGCAATTTTTTATCATGATGAACAACAAAAAGAAATTGCTGAGAAATCTAAAGAATCTTTAGATTCATCTAAAGCATTTGATGATCCTATTGTAACTCAAATTGTTCCTGCTCCTGAATTTTACAAAGCAGAAGATTACCATCAAAAATATTTTAAGAAACAGGGTTTTTAAAAAAATTATTTTACAATTAGTACTGGAATTTTGGATGTATGTATGACATAATTTGATACACTTCCAAAGAAAATTTCTTTTGTATTGCTTCTGCCTCTGGAACCCATAACTATCATGTCGTATTTTGTTTTTCCATGAGTTGCTTTAATTATGTTGTATCCAATTTCTCCTTTTGCAATTTTATCTGTGAATACAATGCCGTTTTGTGCTGCTAGGGTTTTGGCTTGCTCCATGAATTTTTTGATTTCCTCATTGAATGATTTATTCACAGAACCTACTCCTTTGAACTCTGAATTTGGTTGGGCATTAATAGAATAGAAACCAGTAATTGTTGCACTGCAATTTCTTGCTAAAGTAATTGCAGTCTCTAAACCTCGTATAGAATTTTTTGATCCATCTAATGGGACAAAAATTTTGGAAATTTTCTTTTTTATCATAAAATTCTATTATTTTTGATCTTAAAATACGATACTATTTTGCCCTATTCTCATAATTTTAAAATATGTGATATATTTTTGATCGCTCAATTCATTATACTTATCTAGTAATGAACTTGACGCTAAAACATTGGAAGAGAAGTTTGTAGAAATTGATGGAAATAAAATCCGTTATCTTGAATCTGGATCTTCTAAAAAAACTCTTGTACTTGTTCATGGTTTGGGTGCTTCATCTGAAAGATGGCAATATGTATTGCCTTTTTTTGAAAGTAATTTCCATGTAATCGTACCTGATTTAATTGGATTTGGTTATAGTGACAAACCTATTGCTGATTATACAATTGATTATTTTTCAAATTTTTTAAAAAAATTCTTGATCTCTTTGGGTGTTGAACAAACTAGTATCATTGGTTCTTCTCTTGGTGGTCAAATAGCTGCAGAATACACTTCATCTAATTCTCAACATGTTGACAAGTTAATTTTGGTATCTCCTTCTGGAATTATGAAACAATCTACTTTTGCTCTTGATGCATATATCATGGCTGCCTTATATCCAAATCAGCAAAGTGCAAAAAATGCATTTGAAACAATGGATGGATCTGGTAAGAAAATTCCTATGACCATAATTGATGGATTTGTAACTCGAATGAAATTACCCAATGCAAAATTTGCTTTCATGTCTACTTTATTGGGATTAAAAAATTGTGATTTAATTACTAAAAAACTAGAAAATATTTCTTCATCTACTTTGGTAATCTGGGGCTCTGATGACCCCGTAATTCCTATTACTTTTGCAGATGATTTTGTATCTTCTATAATCAATTGTAAATTTCATGAAATGCGTAATTGTGGTCATACTCCATATGTTCAGGAACCCGAATTATTCGCATCTCGTGTATTGGAATTTTTAAATAACCAGTAAAAGGATTTAAATACCGTTTATTGTCTATCATTGGTAATGAATGGTAATAGTAACCAATATGATCCAACAACCATGTTTAAAGATTGGATTCAAAAAAGTGGTCAAGCTCAAACTGAATTTATGAAAAGTTTTGGTAATTTGATGACTAATCAATCTGATCAAACATTCAATCCATTAGAAACTCTAAGAGATGTTTCTGATAAAACCCGACAGACTCAATCCAATATTATGGATAACATGTCATCTATGCAAACAAAAAGTATGGATACTATGTTTAACATCGGACAAATGCTTCCATCTTTTATGAATTGGGGTGCATACAAAACCACCATTAGCAGCAATGGTAGAATTTCAATTCCTGAAGCTGAACGTAGCGCCCTTGGTCTAGGTGATGGCGACTTGGTTCAAGTTATAATTTTACCAATCGCAAAAAAATCTAAAATTAAGGAGGTGAAAAATTGAGTAAAAACGAAACAATCAAAGTAAATTCTAAAGACATATTTTCTGTATATCAAGAAAATGTTGATAAGATGTTTAATGGTGTTAAACAATCAGTGCCACAATATCATCAATCAATTACAAATGTACAACAGGAATATTTACAAGCATTTGAAAATATGGTAGATTCTTCTATCGCAATTCAAAAAGAATTTGTAATAAAAGCAGGTATTGCATCTGATGTCCCTAGTACTACATTAAAGGTAATTGATGATACAACTGAAGAATTTGTAAAAGCATCATCTATACAAAATCAGATAGTATTAGCTAGTATTGATGCTACACAACAAAACATCAAAACCTTCAATGATAATGCAAAATCATTTGTTGAATTAAATAAAAATATTCTACAGTCTTGGATTTCTGCATTCGCAACTAAAAATAACTAGTGGTATTTTTTTACCCCCACTTTTTTATGATCTTTCTGCTAACCATGCTCCCATCTCTGGTAACACTTTTTTTTGTGATAATGAACTAGCAATCATTCCTACATGTCCTGTTGGATAAATTTTCAAAGTCTTATCTTTACTGCCTACTGCATAATGTAATGGCATACTACATTCTGGTGAAACTAAATGATCGCCTACTGCTACTTGTGTGAACACAGGCATGTCTATTTTTTTTAAATCTATGAGTTCGTCCCCTACATGCATTTTATTTTGAATGAGAAGGTTTTCTTGATAGATATCTTTAATCCATTGTTTGAATAATTCCCCTGGAATGGGAGGTGTGTCTCCTAACCATTTTTCAACTCTCAAAAAATTATCTACATATTTTTTATCATCAATATTTTTGAAAAATTTGACATATTTTTCAATTCCTTGTTCAAAGGGTTTTAAAACTGAAAAGCAATAATACATGAATTCTGGAGGCATGTTTCCAATTGTTTCAACCATTTTGTCTGCATCCATATGTTTTGCCAAATTACTAATCACTGTAGTGTCTTTCCATCCGTCAATTACTGGTGCAGTTGCAATGTAATTTTTGACATTTTCTGGGTATAATGCAGTATATGCTGTAGCAATTGTTGCACCAGTACAATATCCTTGTAATGAAATTTGTTCTGTGGATGATTGATTTTTGATATATTCTACTGATGATTCTAAATATCCATTCACATAATCATCAAAATCTAAATATTTATCCATACTAGTTGGAGTTCCCCAGTCTAACATGTACACTTCAAATCCTTGTTCTAGTAGATTTCGTACCCAACTTTTTTCTGGATGTATGTCTAAAATATGATATCTGTTAATCAATGCATATGAAATTAACAAAGGTGTTTTATGTTTAGTATCTGCAATTGATTTGTAATGTAGTAATCTAGTTTTATCTATTTGTTGAACAACTTTGTGTGGTGTAACTTCTAAATTTATTTCATCTGGTGCTGATACAAATTTTGGAGCCTCAATTACATTTCTACTAAATTTTAAAACTTCTTCTATGATTTTAGGATCTATCGTTGATTCATTTTGCATTTTTTCTTTTCTCCTTTTTTAATTCTAGTTCTAATTTTGAAACACGTTTTTTTAATGAATGAATTTCTTTATACACCTCATCAACTTCTTCCTTGCTTGGAAGGTTAACTGATTGCAAAATTACATTTGTAATATTATTCCAGTGTTTTGTTAGTTCCAATTCTTTTGATACTAAATTCCCATAATTTTCTCCAAATTTTTTGGAATCAAATAACTCCGTAAAATCATTATCAAAAATATCAATCCATATTCTTTTGGTTGCTTCTATTTGCTCCACGTCTTGGGGAATCTTTGGTGCTTTTTGGTTAACTTTTTTTTGAGCTACTCCCCATGTCTCTGATAATTGTTTATAGTATTCTGTAATGTATTGGTTGAATCCCAACAAATTTTCATTTATTTCAATTAATTCTACTGCTATTTTTTTTGAATTTGCTGCAAATGCTCTCATTGGACCTATTGATGTTAGGGCTTGCGGTTTACTTGACATCAGATGTATGATATCTGTCCAAAATAGTGACAAGTGCTTGTAATATTCTGTCATTTCTACGGGTGATTCGGCTGAATCCTTGGATGATTTTGATTGCACCCTTACTGATTAATTCAGATCGCAATAAATAGTTCTATTCCTCTATTATGTACGTGGATAACGTCGAGGAATTAGAGGGAATTTGTAAACAAATTCTCCAACTGGATCCTAAGATGCGTTCTGCTAGATTCATCAATGCTAGGGGACATTTAGCTGCTGGTGGTATGAAAGATGGTTTGCTCTCTCTTGAAGCAAAAAAACAAGATGAGATGATGTTCATGGAACTTGCATTACGTGTAAGAATGAGACATGAATTTGATACTGAATTTGGTATAGTTCATTTTTCGTTATCCTACAGAGATAAAGTACTTGTGATGAGTTTCCCACTTAGTAATGATGATGTTTTGTTAGTATCTCGTGAAAAAGATAAGGATTTTGGTGATATTCCATTTAAAATTCTAAAAATTATTGAATGTATTAAAAAAAATCCCATCAAAACATTTTGATTACAAGAACTTAATTCCTTGTAAATTATAATTATTTTTATGATTGCAGCACAACATGTTGATTGGAATGATATTGAATCTTTAGTGGGAAAACTTTCTAAAAATATTTCAAAATTATCTAGAACTTTTTCTAGCATTACTACAGTTAGCCGTGGTGGATTAATTCCGTCTAGATTATTATCTGATTCTCTTGGAATTAAAACAATTCTTGTTGATCAAAAAATGATTTCATCTAGTTCTTTATTTGTAGATGATATCTATGATAGTGGCAAAACATTTTATGATACACTTCAAAATGTTGATAATTCATCAAAATTTGTATTTGCAACACTTTTTGCTAGACGTGGAATGAAATACCCTGAACAATTAGTATATGCTGAAAAAACTTTTGATTCTTCTTATGTAGTATTTCCCTGGGATAAATTAGAATTTCAAAATTCCTTAAAATAATATTTTAATTTATTTCTAATCTATGTTGATATGGACTTTTTTAACTTAACAAGCAATATGCATAAGATGGTGTCATTGATGGATACATGATATTTTCTTTGTCATTTGTATGCGGTAATCCTACAGAATGACCTAATTCGTGAGTCATGATTGCTTCAACACTTTTCACATCATACAATTGAAAACTTCCATCACAATTATAATCTCCCAATGCAACTTCTACAACTCCTTTTCCTAGATGTGCGTGTCCTAACACTCCTTCTCCGATGTTTCTAACTACCCATGTAATCCATACATTTGCATCTGCTTTTGAATTAACAATTTCAAATTTTACCTTGGCATCTTGATTATTGGTCTTTAATTCCATTTTCTCCCAAAATTCAAATGTGTTTTTCAAAGTACTTGTGTGATCTAGGGGTAATCCTAAAGGTTGTTCGTTAATGTAAATTTTATATTTTATTATGTATGTATCATCAATTATTTCATAGGTTGGACTGGGAAAATCATTTGATGACATCTCTACTTCTTTAGTAAAATTCCATTTCTCCACATCTCTAAGAAATTTTTTGATTACATCTTGACTTGGATTTGAATATTCAATGTACCTTGTTTCCTCTTGCATCTTCTTCAAAATATTTTTTAAATATCTGTCAAACAAATATCTTTCATATTCAATTTCTTCTATTGTTTTCTTTGAATCTATTTCGATAAATTTATTTTCAATTAACCAATTAACGTTTTTATAAAATTCATCATTTGATGTTTCGTTTTGAGTCCATATGCTTAAATTATTTCTAATTGATGATATCATTTTTAATTCATTTGTATTTTCAAATTTTTTATTTTCTGGTATTATGATAATTTCTTTTTTTATTAGATACTGCATATTATTTGTAAATTTTTCATCACTAATACTTGCAATTGCCCACCAATTGGTTGTCTGTTTAACCCAATTTGGAATATTTCCATTAGTTTGTTTCATTGTATTGATTGGTTTTTCAGTAGGTGTGTATGGGTATTTTTTCAAAGTATTTTCTATGATATCTTTATAATTTGTAATTACTGTATTATTTGGATTTACTTCATCTGCTTTTTTTAAATATGATAGTGATTCAGAATATTCTCCTAGATTACCAAAACCTACGCCCATTCCTGTTAATGCTCTTGCGTTTTCTTGATTATTTTCCAATACTTTGTAAAATTGTTTTAATGATTTGGTATGTTGCTCCATATTGCTATATGCAATACCTTTCATGTTTAGTGTAGAAATATTATTTGGACTCGATTCTAAAATTTGATCATAGATTGTAATTGCTTGATTATAATCTCCATTTTGAAATAATTTTGTTGCATCTTTAAATGCTATTTTCATCTGTTCTTTGGTTTGTTTATCTCCAAATGCATTATTTGTTTCATAATATGAAATTGATATCACAATTAATGTAAAACAAAATAAAATTTTTAGAGATTCATTCATATTTTATGAATTTTATCTTTCTTTCTAAACTTTATTGTTTTGACTCCTACTGTGGTCTGCATTACTTTAAAATCTATGAAAATGTTTAATTCGTTCTCAATTACGTTCTTTAATGTTGACTGAAATTCAGGTTTCAAATAATATGTATTATTTAAAAAAACAAATTGATCAAATTGAATCTGAATTAAATGCATTTGTTGATTTACCTGAATCTCTTCCTGAATTGGTAACTTCTGCAAATTTACTACGTTTAAATGAATTTCTTATGAAATCTGATAATAAAAAAACTGAACTTATTTCTGCATATTCTAAATATTCAAAAACTATGGAGGTACTGCTGTTATCTGTTTTTGAAATACAAAATGAGTTAAAGGATATACTAAAGCAACAATCTTCGTTAATTTCCTCTAAAACTAAACCTAAGACTAAACCTAAGACTAAACCTAAGACTAAACCTAAGACTAAACCTAAGACTAAACCTAAAACTAAACCTAAAACTAAACCTAAAACTAAAAAATAAATTATTTTGATAAGTGGACTATATCGCCTGCAATAACTTTGTTTATTTTATCTTTATTTTTAACCATTAATCCTCCATCATCATCTATCCTGATTGCTTCCCCCTTTGTTATTTTATCATCAATGTTGATTTCAACTTTTTTCCCAATAGTTGATGATCTCTTTGTCCACTCTGAAATAATTCTTTTTGTTTGGTTGTTGTTTAATTCTTCATAAATTTTTTCTAATTCTACTAGGAATGATTTTATTAATTCTGTTGGTGTACTTTTGTTTTTTTGTTCATTTAGGCTCGTTATACCATAATTTTTTGGTATTTTTTTTAAATCTTTTTTGATTTCATTTGTGTTTACATTGAAATTAATTCCAACACCTAAAATTAAATTTTCAATTTTATTTGATTCAAATGAAGCATCAACTAACATCCCTGCAATTTTTTTCCCTTTTATCATCAAATCATTTGGCCATTTTAATTCTGTTGAAATTTTACATGTTTTTTCTATTGCATATGATAATGCCAGTGATGCTGCTATTGGAAATAATGTTGTATTTGAAATATCAAATTTTGGATGTAGGATGATTGAAAACCATATTCCTCCTTTTGGTGAAATCCATTTTCTCCCTGAACGTCCTCTTCCTCCTGTTTGTTTTTCTGCAATTATCACCGTTCCGTTACTTTCTTCTTCTTTTGCCATTTTCAATGCTTGATTTTGTGTAGAATCTATGGAATCAAAATAATATGTTTTTTGACCTATAACTTTAGTCTCTAATCCTGAGATAATTTCCCATGGTAATAACAAATCTGAATTTTTTGTAAGTTTGTACCCTTCTTTTTGTTTTGACTCTACTGTGTATCCCAACGCTTGCATTTTTTTAATGTGTTTCCAAACTGCAACTCTGCTAATTCTTAGTACATCGCTAAGGTCCTGTCCTGAAAGATATTCAGTATTGTGAATTTTTAAAAATCTTAAAACTCTAAGTAAACCTGTCTCTTCAAATGAATTGTAAATCATTTATCTATTATTTTTAATTCATGTATAACATATACTTTAGAATCCGATATCAAAATCAAATCCTCCATCATCCATGCCTCCATCATCCATGCCTCCATCATCCATGCCTCCATCAGACATATTCTCTTGTGATACATAGTCTGACATTCCAATTCCCATCATACTAAACATCATTGAAAACATCATCATATCCATCACTCCGAAAAACATCATCGATGGTAAAATTGATTTATTTTCTTCCATTTTTTGTTGAAGTTTTTGTTTATCTCCGCTTTCATAAATTGTCTGCATCTGTTTCCATTTATCTTGTATTTCTATGATTTTTCTATCCAACTCATTTGAACCCTCTTCTGTAATTTTTAGTTCAATTTTTTTCCCAAACCAGCCTTTCTTTTCTTCAACTTCGATGAGTTTTTTATTTTCTAGATCCTCTAAAATTGAATTTAATTCTTCTGAACTAATTTTTGTTTCATCTTGAATATTTGAAAATTTTTTCTTACCTCGTCTTATTGAACCTAAAACAATGACGTCTTTTGGTTCTGTTTCCATACTGTCTATAATTTTTTAGAATTAAAATACTCTCTGATCTGAATTAGAGTTTATCATTTTTCTTTAATTGTGCTATGACTTGTTTTATGCCTTCCTTGTAATTTGGATATTTGAATTCATATATTTTTGATATTTTTTTATTGGAAACCTTCATTGATGTGGTTAGTAATTTAATAAGATCTCCGCCTAATACTGCTTTAGCTAAGAATATTGGAACACTTCCAGGATGTTTTGCATCTATTTGATCTGCTGTAAAATTTGAAAATTCCTTAAACGTTATTGGCATTGAATCTGCAACAATAAATGATTCTCCAAATGATTTACTCTCTAATACTGCAATCATACTTCCTACTGCATCCTCCACGTGAACAAACCCCTTGTAATAATTCCCACCTTTAGGCATTCTAAACGTCTTTTTCTTTAATCTTTTTACCAACATATCGTAAAACCATCCATCTGGTCCATAAACATCTCCAAAATGGACTACTGCAAAATCTATTTTGTGCTTATTTGAATTGTCCTTTAGATATTTTTCTGCATCTAATCTAATTTTTACAAAATCTGTATTTGGGTTGTAATTTTGATTTTCATCAACAATTGTTTCTCTTGTTTCTCCATATACTCCTAATCCTGAAATATATATTATTGATTTTGTTTTGGATTTGATTTCATTAAATAGTTTTTTTGTTCCATCTAAATTTACTTTTTCTAAAATTTTTTTATTTTTTTCTAACGGTGTATGTGATGCAAGATGAAATACACAATCAAACTCTAAATTTTTAAAATCTATTTTTTCATCATTTAAATCCCCATAGATAATTTTTGATTTTGAATTACCTTCCTTTCCTTTGCGAATTAAACTAGTCACATCATATTCTTTATTGATTAATTCTTCTACTAACCTTGAACCAATAAACCCAGTTGCCCCTGTAACTAATACTGATTTTGTCATACCCTTTTAGTTTCTTCTTGCCTTTTATTGTATTTGTATTTTTTTTGCTAGTGCCATAATTTAAAAATTATATGCAGTGTATATCATAACGTATTATGAACCAAGATTCTTTTTCTGATCACCAAATTACTGATATTTTGTCATTACGAACTGTTGCTGTAATTGGAATGTCTAAACACTCATCAAAAGCAGCACACTATGTTCCAAAATATTTGATTGATAATGGCTATGATGTCACTCCTGTAAATCCTAATGCTGAAAAAATTTTGAATATTTCCTGTTATGACTATGTCTCTGAAATTGAAGGTCCTGTTGATATCATTGATGTCTTTAGACCTTCAGAACAAATTTCTTCTATCATTCGTGATTGTATTGAGAAAAAACCCAAAGTAATATGGCTTCAAGAAGGTATTCATGATTTTGAATCCGAGGAATTAGCTCGAAAAGCTGGAATACTGGTTGTCTTTAACCGATGTATGTTGGCTGAACATATGAGATTGGGATTATGACTACTTTTGATAAATTTCATCATGACTTGACTGAATTAGTCAAAAAATATGAAACTGATCTTGGACTGAAAATTGAAGAAGATCTTGACTATGATATAATCAAAATATTTGGTACAAAAATTACTTCCTTGGCTAGAGCTCAAAATGGTCTTAATGATGTGACTGAATTAGCACATGCCACTGCAGAACATCATCCTTACTGGAATTTATTATCTAATTGTTCAGAAATTGGTCATACTGTTTTGGATAGTTGGAAAAAATCTTTATCTTCAGATGATGTTGCTGATATTGAATGGGCTTTAAAAGAAATTAATCAAACTCTTGAAAAAATTAAAAATAAAAAAATTTTGCCTCATGATGATTAGGTTATTTTAATATTTGATTGCTTATTTTTTCTAATTTTTGTCTTTGTTCTACTAATTCACTTTTACATTCTATGATGTCTTGTTCTGTTAAGATTCCTTTTTGAATATAATTAATTGTTGTATCTGAATTAAATGCAGAGTCTTGACATGCTATTTTTGAAAGTCTTTCAAGATTAAGTAAATGTATGTCCCACATATGTGATGTTCTCAAATTTTCTGTTTCCTGCATGATTTTAAACCATAAAGCAATATTTTCAACTGAATATTGTTTTTTATCTTTTTGAATCAATGATTTGATATGGTTTGATAATGCATCCACAAAATATTCATCATGATTTAAAATTTTAACATTTTTATCATTTGAGATAGTTTCTATTATTGCATGACTAATCTGATGATAAAATATGAAATCTATTACATCTAGTGTAATTTTTGAAATTTCTTTTTCGGTAAATCCTTTTGATTTGAATTCTTCTTTTAATTTATCATAAATGTCAAAAATTAATTCATAACATATTACTATCATTTTTGTATTCTCGTTGTAAAATGCTTTTTTTTCTTGACATTCACCAAGTCCTATTTTTATGTCATTTGATAATTTCATATGCTGATTTAGATATGTTATCTGTTTTTCAAAATATTGGTTTTGACGTAACCACACTTCAATTTTTTCTGGCTCTATGTCTTTTCCACGTGGTTCTGGTGGAGAAATTCGTCCTGGATAGTGCCCTTCTCCATAATCTTCAATATTCATGTAGTGTACTGTAAATTCTCCCCTACTTGAATTCAATATTGAATCTGAATTCAAAATTCTAATTTCTACTGTTTCATTTTGTGAACCTTTGATTATTTCTTTTTCTGTTAAAAATACTATAAATTCAAAAAATTCCAAATCTGTAACTGTCTCATTTAACCACCAATCTCCGATGAGATTTACCCATATTGGTGCCTTGTAATCTGATTCTGCATTAATTGAATTATCTGAAAATATTGTGACACACAATACTGATATTATCACTAACAAACTAATTCCTAATATCATTGAGATCCATTACTGCTGATTTTATTAATAACTGCTCAGTAAAACTTGATTTTGTGCTGATCTCTATTGACTTATTCTAAAAATTTGTTATTTTTTTCACTATGGGGGATCTTGTTATTCCTTAATAAATAACCTAATTCTGAGATTCTATGATGAGTTCCGGAAATAAAAATCCAGAAGGTCTATTCGGTACTGTAAAAGTAGGTTTTGGAGCTGGGTTAGTTGCAGGATGTGCATTATTTTCATCATTCCTTTCAATTGATCAGCAAATAAATATTCCACATGGAACCTTTTACAAAACTATAGGAATTCCAATGGGTGTTGAAGGAATGGCTGCAGTTGGAATTGGTTTAATGATGCACATGGTAGTTGCAGCATTAATTGGTATCAGCTATAATGTGGCAGCATCATATTGGAGAACATTTAGAATAGTCACAGTTCCTAAAGGAATTTTGACTGGTGCTGTAACTGGTGCAATTGTATTTAGTTTAGCGTTCTTACCTCTGCATACTGCGGTTATGATGCCGATTCTAGAATCTGAACTTAATTCAGCTGAATCATTACTCAATATTATGCCCGAAGAAAGAGAGGCTTTGGTAGAATTAATTGCAAACAATGAATTTGTTTTGTGGTATTCTGCATTATTGCATGTACTGTTTGGTGCAGTATTGGGATTGATGTCTGGATTCCTATTACATGATAGATACAGAACCGTAGAAAGAATCCGTTCTTTCTGGTAGAATCTTTCTTAGTTTATTTTTATTTTAATTATTATTTTATTTGATATTTTATCTTTGATACCCATATGTTTAAAATAACTAATCGATGTCTTATTTTACATATTGAATGAAACTCAAAATAAAATTGAACAGTCTGAACTTTCTGTTGCTGAATTAATTAATCATTTTAGGGAAAAATGCAAAATTTGTGGCCATCATCGGATCATGCATAATGAATTGGAAGTATGTGAGGGGGTAATGAATAAACCCTGCACTTCTGGTTGCGATAAATTTGAAGCAGAATGATTTGTTCTTCTAATAATGTTTAATATTCATTAGATACTATACTCCTCATGAGGGATTTTCACCCTGACGATGAGTTAGCTTCTCCTGAGGGATATTCTCCTCAAATAACTCCTGAGGAATTTGATCCTGGGATTCCTAATCAAATGCTTGATTTTATTTTAAGAACTGAACCTACTGAAGTTGTTGATACTGATTTATTTGCAGTAATGAAAAAAAGACGTTCCACTAGAAAATTTTCTGATAAACCTGTCGAAACTGTAAAAATTGACAAAATCATTGCAGCTGCTGATACTGCTCCTACTGCTGGAAATTTTCAAGGATTTGAAATCTTTTACATTAAAAGTCCTGAAAAGAGAAGATCACTTGTTGATGCATGTAATCATCAATCATATGTTGATGCACCTGTAGTTTTGGTTTTTTGCAAAAACCCTTCTAGAGTTAAATTTAATTTTCCTCCTTACATTCTACGAAAATTTGCAATTCAGGATGCCACTCTTGCAGCAGGATATTCTCAACTTGCTGCACAGGCTTTGGGATTGAGCTCTATTTGGATTGGAATGTTTGATGAACAAAAAATCATGGATGTTCTTCAAACTGATTTAGTTCCATCATCTGTATTGTGTATTGGTTATCCGAAACAAACTAAATTTCCAAAATCTAGACGTAATCTCAAAGATCTTGTTAATGTTGTATGGTAGCTATGCCTAAAATTCTCCATCTTTAAATAATCAGCAATATTTCTCTATTTTATGACTGATGCATATGTTATGTTAAATTGTGAATTAGGTGCAGAAGAAAAAATTATTGAACAATTAAAAGAATTGGAACAAGTAGTTGATGTTTTTGAAACTATTGGCACTCATGATATGATGGTTAAGCTTCAAGGTGAAAATTTTGAGAAAATTAGAGAAATAGTCTCTTGGAATATTCAAAAATTAGATAAAGTTCGTTCAACTGCCACATTAATTAAAAAAGATAATTAATTCAATACGCTTAAGTTTAAAATTATTTATGATTTCTTATGGATATATCTTCTAAAAAACTGCCTGCTATTTTGATTGTCGCGCTGGTTGGAGTTTTGTTATTGCAATTTGTCACTAATGATAATTCTGCCCCTGTAATTGATCCTGAAACTTGTGAACTGTATATTGTGGATTCTCAAATAAACTCTAAAACATACCTTGATGAATTTAATCAAAAATGTTTAGATTTTAAAAATTTGAATAAGTGATTTTTGAATCCTTAATTATGATTGATGTTTAATCATATGTCGTGGTTGGAGACAAAAATGAAATCGATAAACTCATTGACACGATGATTGAAAGTGGAGATGAATTAGTTGAGAATTTGAAGACCGTATTGCCAAATTCTTTGTCTGAATCAATGGTCATGTTTCATGAATCCAATGTTGAGAATTTGAAAAAAATTAAAGAATTTCTTAACGGTTAAAATAAATTTTAATTCGTATGATTGCTACTACATGCTTTTTAATGATTATCTGGCTTTTTTATTGTGATTAGAACTCGAACTATTTCTTTAATGGTAAATAAAATGGCTGGAGATACGTTTGATGCTATTGTTGAATTGTTTCCTAAAATGATTCCTGATGCAAAATTTGATTCAAATGGTTGGTGGTCTTTTATTGGACCTTATGGGAAATCTAAAGTTAAATTTAATCAAAATAAATCCCTGGGGACTTTAGATCATCAATATATTGACGAAGAATCTTCTTGGCATATTCCAATTCGCATAATTCCCAACGGTGATTTTTCTGAAGTTGTAATTACTTTAAAAAAACCTGAACAATTATCTGATTTTCAATTTAATCAACGAGTATTGAAAATTAATAGTATTGTTACTTCTATGAAAAATATGCTTGAATCTGATGTTTGATATTTTTAATTCTTGTGACTTTTTCTTGTAATTTGGTCTGTGTTGATTATTGTGCTTAAATGCAAATTTTGTGATGTAAAATTGAAACAAATTGCCATATGACGAAGTATGTTATCAGAGATTAGAAGATGATAGTTCTAACAATCAGGAAGAATTGATATCTCTTTCACTGATACTTGAATCTGATGGTGAGTGTTCATAATTTGATATTGACATAAATTCTACATATTTGAAATTATTTTTATTAAAAATGAAGTGTAAATATTGCAAAAAAATTTTTGAAGATGATGCTGATGTTGTTTTAAATTACTTTTATCATGTTGATACTAGTCACTACGATTCTCTTACTGATAATGAAAAAATAATGCATGATGTTAGAAAAAAAATGATTAAATCTAAAACAGATTATGAAGTTCACAAGAAAACTACTGGTGATTCTGATTTGATTTTTAATTCAAAGAATTCTGATATTTAGAATCTCTATTCCTCTTTACCTGGTCCTACTACGTCTTCTGGTTTTATTTTACTGTCCCAGTCGCCCTTTACTCCTTTGATTAGTGCAATTATTCCAGATATGATGAACGCCATAACTAATCCAAAGAATACTGTTTGATCCATTATCTTATATGAACAGTTAATTTTTGCTGGAGGTTTGTCATCAAAGTATTCGTAGCATGTTCCAAATTCATTTGATTCTATTGTTGCTGCTTGGTATTCGTGACCGAATGCACCTAAAACGATAACTCCCACAAAAATTAATGCGACTCCTAAAATTATGAATCGCATATCACTCATAATTTTTTTTATTGATTCACAGTATTTACATTTTGACCTGAAAAATCACTAGTGAATTTTTACCTGAATTGGTAAATTGTGAAATTAATTTTAAACAATTTCTAGATTAATTTGTTCCAAGATTGCTTAGTGGTAATTTGATAATCCCATTTGCAACTAGAATCATTAATGTTACAGGAATACCAGCTCCTAGCATAATTGAACCCATAACCAAAATATCTCTCTTATCCATAATGGGAAAAAATCGAGGGATTATTTATTTTTAAAAAAGATCTAAAATCTCTAAAAAAAGATTCATAGATTAGATTAATTGACTACTATTCTTGAGGTTCTCAAAATATGACTGGTGAAAAGTACGGAACTGATGAGAAACGAATGAAACATTTTACAAAATGTAAATTTTGTGGCAAGTGTGACAATGTACAATATTTAGCTGGTCTTGAATGGTTTTGTAATAAGCGATGTCATTACAATTACAGGCATAAAGATGATAATTCATGATTTATACAAAAGTAAATAATCAAAATAATTAGTATACTATTTCAAAAAACAGTGTATTAACGTCTAGAAGCATTCTCACGGTGTTTCTAGACAATTTTGTTTTAAAAAATTAGAAAAATTTGGTCCTTTTTTGAACTAGATATCTTTTCAATACTTTGTTTGCATTTTTTGGCTTCTGATCTGTGTCTAGAATTTACTCGTTATCTTTTTTTGTTTGAATCTTGATTCGTTTCTTTTGCATTACAATTACCACAAGTGTGATTATTACAATGGGAATTACAATTTGAATTGCATTAAAATTATTCGCATCATTTGTTGCTTCTGTTGTGAAAACAAAATATGAGTAACCTATTCCAAGAACAAGCATTGTAAGAATGGCAACATACCAATATTTTGTAATTTTATTTAGAGTAGATGATTTCAATATTTCCAAAAAACGTTACTAGATTATAAACTGGTTAACATTTTTTTAAAATGCTTAATAATTAACTCCCTTAACTAAAATATTTTTGTGCCTAAGTCTATATCACAATTAATCAAAACCGACCAATTGTCTAATGTTATTTTTCTAGTGATGTTTTCAAATTTTCTAACGATGCTTCATAGAATGAACCCATGAATACCAAAAATTCTAGAAATTGTTTTTCAGACATTTTTTGACTATTGAGATATGATTGCCATGTTAATTCTGTTTCTGCTTTTGTTTTCTTTTTAATTGAAATTGTTGCAACATATGCCCTCAATGGTAATCCTTCTGTGGCAACATATGTGAAATACTCTCCTTTTTCCCATGCTACCACATGCTCTTCAATTTCATTTCCGTCGCCAAATGTGATTAGTCTAATTGCCCCTACGCCCTTTTTCTTTTTAGATAGGTATTCTGTTTTTGTTACATCCACTAACCATGATGGTAATCCTACAATGTTGCTGATCTTTTTCCAAACTTTGTCTTTTGAGGCCTTAATTTTGATTGTTTTTTTGACTGTTCCTGTATGAAATGCTTTTTGAGGGCTTTTTGCCATGTCTATTTGAAATCATCATTAAATTTTAAGATATGTGTAAGAATCATTTTTAATCCCTCCAGTATAATATTATCAAATGGTATTTGGATGGGGTAAAAAAAAGCAAGTAGAAGAACCTGTTGAACACAAATCTGTAAATCAAAATGTTTCTCTTTCTGAGGTTCCAAAAATAATTGATGATTTAAGTAAATTACGGGAATCTCAAACTCTTTCAGAAATAAAACATTTGAGAAATAATACTGCTCCTCTTATTGATGAACTAATGAAAATTGGTATTGTACTTGAAAAAGACAATTTGAATATCGATGATATTGATAAACATTTAGCTATAATTGTAGTGAGAGGAAAAAAACAAGTGATTGATATTTTAAAAAAAGATGTAAAAACATTGATGCAAGTTTCAACAATTGCAGATGCAAAAAAATTGGATTATTTTTTAACTCAACTTCTTAAAAAAGTTGGTGATGTTTTAGGAAGACAAACTAGGGTAATTCACATCTTTGCAAAAAAATATGCAAATCAATTAACGGGTAATCTCAAAATTATGAATGAGAATTCTGCTAATATTTCAAAACTTCTAAAACATTTTGCATCTACACAATCTACTTTTGATGAAATTACTGAAATGCTAGATAAAATCAAATCACATAAAACGGAATTAAGTGATAAAAGAAAAAGACACATTGAGATCCTTGATAATCTAAAATCATTTGAAGAAAAGAAAACTGTCTTACAATCTTCTTTGGATGAGGTTCATTCTTCTGAAAATTATAAAAAATTTCTTGATTTGGAAAATAAATTAAATGATTTTACTAATCAGAAATCTAAGATAAAGTCTGAAATTGACACTCAATTTACAAAAATTTCTCGTCCACTTGGCAGATATGCATATGGATCCTCTCTTGATAAGGAACAAAATGCTGTTTTATCTACTCTAGTTGATGATCCATTTAATGCACTTCGTTCTGAAAACTCTGATACCATCATTGTTATTTTAGAAAATATTCGAAAAGCAATTTCTTCTGGCTCAATCTCTGTTAAAGATACTGACAAAACTTTGTTACAATTGACTGAAACTGAAGAGTCTTTAGATGGTTTTATCAAAAAGGTGTCTGATTATTCAAATATTTTTAATTCAATGAAAACTGAATTGAGTGATTTGAAACCTGATAATTTAACGTCTCTAGAAAATGAATTTTCAAAAAATACTGACTCTCAAAATGACTCTAATCTAAAGTCTAAAACAATTTTATCTGAAATTGATGAAATTAATTCTCAAATCCCTGAACTAATCTCTAAAATTGAGGGTAAATTGAGAATATTTTCTAATTCTAAATATGTAATATCTGAATCTTAAAACTAATTTACCAAGTAATTAAAGTCATTTTATGTTTTTTAAAAATAAAAAAATTGAACGTAAAGTTTTACTGGAAAAAACCGTCTTAGACAGTATTGTAACTTTTTGTAAAATGAAGCATCCTAATGAAGGAATTCTGATCTTAAAAGGAAAATCAAAAAGTGGTCAAATTAAAATCAATGGACTTGCTATACCTCCGTTTAATTTTACAGGTCCTACCTTTGCAGGATTCCCTCATTCCTTCTTACCTTTTGATAATAGCTATATTGGTATCGTTCATTCTCATCCGTCTGGTTCAGCTGAACCCTCTGTAACTGATTTGAATAATTTTTTTGGATTAGTTTCTTTAATCATTAAATCTCCATATGATGATGATTCCATTTTTGCATGGGATAGTGGTGGTACTGCTATTCCACTATCAATAAATGATGAAAATGAAACTGAGAAAAACTGACAAAGCTTTATAACCTTTTTTAAGGAACTTTTAGTGGTTTGAATCCTCAATTAAAAAAATATTATATTTTTCTAGGTGCATCACTTGTATTCAGCATAGGTTTACAAATTGTTCTGGGTTATCTTGGTGTTCCTTGGTTTATCAGTATTGGACTAGTTATGGCAATATTCATTTTACTTCCAATGTATATGAGAAGACGACAAATGGGACAAATGGGTAACTATGGTGGAAGTTCTAGTGGTGCCGGTGGCGGTTTCTTTGGAAGTGGTGGCGGTCAAAGCGACAGTGCCAATGTAAAGTATGTTTGTCTTGTTTGCAGGAATAAACATAATGGTGGTGCATGTCCTAGATGTGGTTCAAAAATGCAGAGAGCAGATTTCTAGGTAACAAAATGACATTAGAAGAATTAAGAAAAAAAGCCCTATACCAAAATTCCATTGAGATCTGGATTGGAATAAGTGAAGAGAAAAAATTAGACTGGGTTGTTACTGATAACTATCAAAAGTTTATTGCATTTCTTTTAAAAAATGAACTAAGCATGAAACAAATGACTATTTGTTTTGATGAATCAGATAATGCATCATACGGCGGTCACAGCAAAAAAGTATTTGCTAATAATTTGGCTGCAATCAATGATGTAAATTCACACTGCTATTCGATAAAATTAAAGGATAGTGCAATTGAATTAATTCGAAAATTTGAACTCTAATTTTATTATCGTTTTAACTTTGGATTAATTATTGAATCAAGTGCATTTCCAATAAACACAAATGCTAAACCTGTAATTGCAATCATTATTCCTGGAGGTACAATCCACCACCATAACCCTCTTGCTGTTGCACCAAATGTATTGGCATCATGTAATATTTGTCCCCATGTTGGAAATGACGGGTCTCCTAATCCTAGAAAACTTAATCCTGCTTCTGTAGTGATTGCTGCTGGAACTGATATTGCTACACTGGCAAATGCATATGGTAGTAATTGTGGTAAAATATGTTTTAAAATCATCTTTGAATCTTTTTGACCCATCATTGTTGCAGCTTCCACATATCCTCTCGTTTTGATTTGTAATGACATACTTCTTGCAACTTTTGCAATACCTACCCATCCAAAAATCATTAAAAATCCAATCATCACAAATATGCTGTTGCTTATGGTGACTGAAAGAATAATTAGAAAAGGCAATGCCGGTAATGCATAGATTACATCATTGAATCTCATCAATGTTTCATCTGTCTTTTTACCCTTGAATCCAGCATACACGCCATAAATTAATCCCATAATCACTGATGCTATTGAGACTACTAGTCCTATGAATAATGCAAGTGGAGTTCCCCACAATAATCCCATGGCTAAATCCCTTCGCAATTCATCTGTCCCCATTATTCCAAACGCTTTACCGCCTATGATTAAATTTGATTCAGTAATTTCGCTTTTTTCATTAATTTCATACAGATTAATTAAAAACACATAGTTTCCTTTTAGAGGCTCATTAACTTTTGTTTTTGAAAAAACAATGTCCTCTGCAGATAATTTGTCTATTTTAAATTCAAATTTTTCCTCTTGCAAAAATAATTCTTTTTTAATCATTGCATCAGTTGAGAATATTTTATCCTCATGAATTGTTATTACATCTGAATATGGAAGTGATGTTGAAACTAATTTTAATTTAATTCCATCTGGTCTGATAACTGACATTTCAAGTAATGGCGAATTAACATATTGTGAGGAGTATGAATAAATGAAATCATTTGGAAACTGGTCATATTCAAAATTAAAGTTGAATTGATATGATGATAAATTTATCTCATTGTTTGCTGCATTTTTTATATTTGGCTGTGTCAAAATTTTATGTTCTGGAATCTTTTCAAATAAAAATAAATTCACCCATACTGGTATTGCTGTTTTTGGATATGTAATCCAGCTTCCTGGATTGTTCCATTCCTGAAATGTTTCTATTGGAATTAATACCATTGTAAAAATTGACGTTAAAATTAAAATTGAAAGAATTGTAATTCCTGCAATCCCCATTTTGCTTTTGAAAAATTCTTTTTTAATGTCTTGAGGAGTTATGCTGCTCATTTTGATTACTCCGTGTTTGTCCTGATTCTTGGATCAAAATAGCCATAAAGTAAATCTGCAATGAATATGCTCACCAAGAAAAATACTGTTAGAATGTATGTTGCACCAATAATTACTGGCAAATCCATGACTGTAATTGCCTCAAAGTATAATCTTCCCATGCCTGGCCAATCAAATACAGCTTCTGTAATTATTGCCCCGCCAAGTGAGCCTGACAAACTTAGTGCTAGAATTGTAATAATTGGCGGTGCTGCATTTTTTAGCGCATGAGTGTATGTGATCTTGCTTTGTTTAATTCCAATTGCCTTTTTTGCAATTATGAAATCCTCTTGCATAATTCCCACCATAAAGTTTCTAACCAAATATGCCCAAGAACCAAATCCTATCATTACAATTGTGATTAACGGTAATGTCATGTGGTACAATAAAGCTCCTAGATACTCTGGACTTGATGCTGGAATGTCTGGAGTTGCCCTTGCTGGAAAAATCTGATATGTAAATGCAAATAAAAATATCATCAACATTCCAATCCACCATACTGGAAAACTTGAGCTGATAATTGCAAAGCTTGATGTGATTCTATCTATCGTTGAACCAATTTTACTTGCAGATAATGCTCCGACAAAAATTCCTATGATTGAAATTAAAATTGTTGCAGTAGTAAATAGTAAAATTGTTCTTGGAAGTTTTTCAAAAATAATTTCTTTTACATCTGATGATCCTAAATCGCTTGTTAGAAAAGTAGCCTGTCCAAAGTCTAATAAAATTATTTTGTACATTGTCAATCCAATTCTTTGAGGGGAGTACCATGGCTCATCTAATCCTAAATTTTTTATCCGTTCATCTGTTCTATCTTGAATATATCCTTCAAATTCTTGCACTGATGAAAAACTTTGAGCTATTTCTGGATTTTCAGTAATTTCTGATCTGACTTGAAACACCACTCCTTGTTTTAGAATTGTATCCATGTTGGAGCCAACAAGCATTATTGTGATTAGTAATGTGATTAGTAGTACGCCAAACATTGTAGCTGCACGTTTGGCGATGTATTTTTTCATACTCAATATTGATTTTTGTTAGAAATCGTTTATAATATTATTAGATTTTCACCATAATGTGAGCAGTCCAGCTACTATCAAAAAAGCAAAAAAACTCGTTGATGATGGCTGTATATCCAAAATTGAAGATGACTTGTTTCAAATCCGTTCTTCTTCTGACCCAAACAAATCATATTTTGTAACATCTGATACTTGTGAATGTTTTGGATTCAAAAATTATTATAAATTTCATCATGGTAATGGACAAAAAGCTAATTGTTCACATTTAGAGGCAATTAGAATTTTTAAAAAAGAGAATTCTGATTAATTCTTTATTTCTTTTGGGTCTATTTTTCCCACTATTGCTTTATTTTTTAAAATTACAATTGGACGTAAAATTAACCCTGGATATTTTACCATGAGTTTGATAATTTCTGAATCTGTTTTTTTGTTTTGATCTAATTTCATCTCTTTGTATGTCTTGTCTCTTTTTCTAAGCAATTCTTCTGGTTTTTTTCCTGTCATTTTAATAATTTTTTTTAACTCTGTTTCTGTAAATGGATCTTTAAAAAAGTCCCTTGACTCAACATCTATTTTCATTCTTTCAATTTCTGTGATTGTTTTTTTACATGTGATACATGACGATTTATGATAGACTTTCAATAATGTGCTTTTTTTATTTACCTTAAAAACTCTTTAATTAAAGAAATATTCAAATTCATCTATTGGTAATGATAAACTATGATTTGTGCTGCATGTGAAACTCGAAAACATTTTGAATGTATTGATTGTATGAACAATCACAAAACACACCTGTGCAGTTGTGATTGTCATGATGAGAATACTGGACCTCATGAAGTTGGAACTGCTCACTAATTTCTGAATTTCTTGTCTATTTCTTGAGCTAATATCTCTAATTCTTCAGTACTGCCTAATTTTCTATATGTCAACTTCTCAATTGTTTTGATTATACTAATTGCTGCTCTGTATTGGGGAACTTCTGGTTGATTTAATTCTCCATACATGCCGATCCCTTGAATGTCATGTTTTTTTGCAAATCCTAGAATTAATCCATTAAATCCTGTAATTGCTGATTTTTGAGGAGTCATATCTAATTCTAATTTCTCCATTTGTTTTTTTAGCTCCATAGATGTTGTAGTGATGAATGTTTTAGGATTATTTTTTAAAATCCTATTTGTATGAAATCCTCCTAATGTGTAGATGAATTTTGCAGAATATTTCTCAGCAATATCAATTACATCATTACAAAGTAAATTCAATTCATTATTGTCTTGTGGTTGACCGTTTCCACCTCCAAAAATTATCAGGTCATCTGTGTATCTGTATTCCCAACTTTCTTTTGGAAGATCTACATAACCTCCATTATCTATTACATATGTTGGAAATGAAACTTTAGCAGTTCTAAATGGTTTTGATTTTAATGATTTGTTAATAAAATTAATTACTATACTTCCAACATTCCCCATATCCTGCATTGCTGCAATGATGATTGGTTTTTTAATATCTGGTTCTTCATTTTGAGTAAATTGCATAACACGTAATATTTTTTATTAATTTTAAACGTATGTTAAAATATTTTTATTAAAATTTTTTTCTGTAATTGATTTTATGCTAATTCTTAAGATTTTGTGCCTAATTGTATTTTTTATTTACTCCATTAGAAGCTAAATATGTTATATTTTAACTCTTCTCGTTTTTTATTTTTTTTCTAATGATTTGAACAAACCTGAAGATTCATAAGAGAAAAAAAATTGCTAGCTACAAATTATGACGACATCGCTAGAAAATTTCGGTACATTGGAATATGTTCAGGATAAATATTCAAAACTTTGGTGTTGGAAAATTACAGGAACATTGGCCATAGACAAGATCTCTAGTTTGACTTCTAAAGCATGGTATGGTGAAAGTGAAAATGAAGTAATTATCGAGGATACTACTGAAAGTATCAAACAATTGAAACTGTTAATGGATCGCTATCCATTAGAAATTTTATCTAAAACTGTTTGGCAAAGAAAAATTGTTAAAACATATGCTCCAAAACCTACCTTACCTCCAATAAATCATAAACTGAAACGTGCAAAAACTGGTGAGCAATTTAGAGGTAAATTGATGAACTTCCAAAAAGAGGGTTTGGATTTTCTACTAAAATCCTCTGGTAATGCATTACTTGCAGATGAAATGGGTCTTGGAAAAACTGTTCAAACTTTATCGTATGTTTCCACAGAAAAGCAAACTTTTCCTGTACTTATTGTTGCCCCTCTTGTTACATTAAATAATTGGGAGCGTGAAATCCAAAAATTTCTTAAGAAAAAAAGTAGAAATGGCAGAATTATTGAATCCGAATCACCTAGTGTCACTTTAATTCGAACTGGGAAATCTAAAGAATTGCCAAAAAGTGATATTTACGTAATCAATTATGAATTACTTCTCAAACGTTCTGATGATTTGGAGCAAGTTGGAATTCATACAATTGTTTGTGATGAAGTTCACAATCTAAGATCAAAGACTACTCAAAAATACAAGGCTGTTAAAAAACTTGCAGCATTACCTTCAGTTCATTATAGAATTGGACTTTCTGGTACTCCGATTTATAATCGTGGTTCTGAAATTTGGCCTATCATTGATATTTTAAAACCTGGACTTTTGGGAAGTTTCAAGGAATTCTGTGAATATTTCTGTTATGTGAATGACAAAGGTAAGGCTATTGTGTTGGAAAATAAACGAGCTTCACTTCGCAATGAATTACAAAAACATGTTATGCTTAGAAGGAAAAAAGCTGATGTCCTAAAAGAACTCAAAGACAAGGTTCGATACAAAGAGGTAATTGCATCTGATACTGATTACTATCTTGAAGAACTTGATAAAATTTGGAAAAAACTTGAAAGTGAACAAAAAGAAGCTCAAACAGAATTTTCTAAATCTGCATCATATCATAGAGCAATTCAAAGTGAACGTCAAATTGCTGGTGTTGCTAAACTACCACATGTAATTAATTTTGTAAAAAATATTATGGAGATTGAAGAAAGTGTTGTTGTATTTTGTCACCATAAAGTAATTCATAAATTACTTCATGAAAGTCTTCAGGAGTTTACTCCTGTTTCAATTATTGGTGGTCAATCTGATAATCTGAGACAAGATCAAATTGATAAATTCCAAAAGGGAGAATCCAAGTTAATGATTGCAGGTATTCGTGCTGGTAATGTTGGTATCAATCTAACTAGGGCAAAGTATGTTATTTTTGCTGAACTTGATTGGAGCCCTGCTATTCATAGACAAGCAGAGGATAGACTTCATAGAATTGGCCAAAAAAATACTGTTTTTGCATATTATCTGATTGGAAATGGAACTTTGGATGATCATGTTGCAAGTATTCTAGTTGACAAAAGTTATGAAATTGATGCTATTATGGATGAGACAGTCGATACTTATGAAAATAAAGATAAGGCTGCTTTGATTTTGGCACAAATTCAAGATAAAATACACTCAAAGTAATATTTTGTATTTATTTTTTAGCCAATTACCGATCTTTTTGATCTCATTTTATTGAAATAATGTTGATGAATACTTAGATTGGATTAAAGATAATCTAAAAATAGACTACGTATATTTCTCTAATTATGAAAACATTTTGTAAATGCGGTTGTGAATCTCCATTAACTGATTATGAATATCGAAAATGGAGTGGATATAAGCGTGGACATGAACCTCTTCCATAATCTTTAAGATTTTTTAAATTCTAATTTTTAAAATTATTTTTATTCTTAGAAAATGTTTTTAAAAAAACTTTTAATTCTTTATTTTGTTCTACTTCAGGTGTATTCTCCCAAATTTTTAATTGATTGAATTTTGCTAATTCGTAAAAAATATCTTTATCTTCATCACTAAATTCATCATGTCCTTTTTTGTTAATTTTTCCACGTCTTCGTAATACTCCTTGTCTGCCTTTACACTCTTCTTGATATTCAATAATTATTTTATTTTTAAAATCAATTAAATCTGGTACAAACTGTCTGAATCCTTTTTTTCTATATTCTGATGCTTGTTCTTCTGTCAAATTTGGCATTTTTTTCCATGTTCCAAATTCATCTATAATGATTCTGGTTCTTCCTTCTTTTGTATCTGAATCAATTATGAAATTATAATCATTTTTTTTATCTATTTGTTGAATTTGATTTTTTATCTCAAATAGTTTTTGAAGATCTTGTGCTCCCATGTTTTTTTTGTAAAATTTAGGTATTTGAGCCGAAGGTTATTTTGTAATCTGATGATCGATCATTTTTTATTTCTGTAGAATCAATTAAATTGATATTAATTTAGAAATTATCATATGGATACTTTTGAAGCAATATCTAATAGACGCGCAATTAAGAAATTTGATCCTAATCATAAAATGACTTCTGAAGAAGTTGATTCCTTAATGAAATTAACCATTCTTTCTCCAACTAGTTATAATCAACAAAACTGGAGATTTGTTACAGTTACTGACCAATCAATAAAAACAAAGATTGGAATTGCTGCTAGAAATCAGGCACAACCCGTGGATGGTTCTTTGGTGATATTGTTATGTGGAAATATGAGTGCCTGGAAAGACAATCCTTTGAGATATTGGAAAAATCATCCTAGTGAAAAACAGGAATTAGTTAAATCTTCTTTGGAAAAAAAATATTCTGACAGTCCTCAAAATAGACGTGATGAGGCAATGCGTTCTTGTGGATTTGCAGGTCAAACTATTATGCTTGCAGCAAAACAAATGGGTCTTGACTCTTGTCCGATGGTTGGATTTGATTATGATCAAATGGCAGAAATTATCAATCTACCTGATGATCATTTGATTGTTTTAATGATTGTTGTTGGGAAAGCTCTTGAACCTGCCAAAGAACGTGGTGGTCAATTGAGTTTAGATGAAGTTGTTTTTAAAAATAATTTTAATTAACCTTTAACAATCTTTTTGTATCTTTTCTTTTTTCATCCAGATTGTTTTTCCTTTATGATCCATTAATTCTATATTCATTTCATTAAGTTGGTCTCTAATCTTGTCTGCATCTTCAAATTGTTTTTCACCTCGTAATTTTTCTCTATTTGAAATCAAAGAATCAATTTCTTCTTTCTCTTCTTGATTAATTTTGGGAATGTTTAATCCTAATATTTTTGAAATTCTTTCAAATTCTTTCATTATTATTATTGAATTCTCTTTTCCCAGCTTTTCTGATGCTGCAAGTCTGTTTGTTTCTTTTACTAATTCAAAAAATGATGATAATGCAAGATGTGTGTTTAAATCATCTTCTAAAGATTTATCAAATTCTGTACTGATATTCCTAATTTTTTCTGATATGTTTTCTTGTTCTACATTGTTTGCATGAATTAATTCGTAATAACATGTTTCTACCTGTCTCCATTTTGTGAGATTTTCTTTTAACATTTCTTCAGAATAATCTATTACTTTAGAATAATGCCCCGATAAACAAAATAATCTAATTATGTTGGGTCCCCAATTCTCTAATACGTACTTGATTGACTTTGTATTGCCCAGTGATTTAGACATCTTTTCCCCTGCTATTGTTACCATGCCTACATGCATCCAAATTTTAGCAAATTTTCCATCTGAATGTGCCTCTGATTGTGCTATTTCATTTTCATGATGTGGAAAAATTAGATCTCTTCCGCCTCCATGAATATCAAAATTCCCTCCAAGATACTTCATACTCATTACTGAGCATTCGATATGCCATCCTGGTCTGCCTTTTCCCCATGGGCTTTCCCATGTGGGTTCAACATCTGAAAATTTCCATACTGCAAAATCTAATGGGTCTTTTTTTGTTTCATCAACTTGTACTCTAGAACCTGATTTCAATTCATCAATTTTTTTCTTAGATAGTTTTCCGTATTCTGGAAATTTTGATACTGAAAAATATACTCCATTTTCTGAGGCATATGCAATTCCCTTTTCAATTAATTTTTTTATGAATTCAATAATGTCTTCAATGTGTTCAGTTGCCTTTGGATAGTTTGTAGCACGTTTAATATTTAATTCATCAAAATCTCTGAAATAATTTTCAATGTATCTTTTGCTTATTTCATGTGCAGGTATTCCTTCATCATTTGCACGATTGATTATTTTATCGTCAACATCTGTAAAATTTTGAATTAATTCTACTTCTTTTTTCTTATTTTCTAAATATTTTCTTAATACATCAAAAACAATTATTGTTCTGGCATGTCCTATATGTGATTCATCATATACAGTAACTCCACAAAGATAAATCTTAATTTTTTCTGAATTATCTACTTTTTGTTCAGTACTGGATAAAGTATCTTGAATATTCATATTATTTTATGTCATCTTTTTGTGGTAGTAATCTTTTGTGTTCACTGTTTATGTTTAAATTATGAATTTTTTCAACTATTTCTTTATCTATGTTTGTCCTTTCTACCGTTTCTTGAATTGAAAGTCCTTTTTCAATTAGACAGTACAAAATTGAGTCTACTTCTTCATATTGTATGCCTAATTCCTTTTCAGCTTCATGATCTTTCCAAAGATGAGGGCTACTCTTTTTTGATATTATGTTTTCTGAAATTCCTAAGTATTTTGCAATTTCCCTAACTTGTAATTTATACAATGAAACAATTGGTGTTAGATCTGATGCACCATCACCATATTTTGTAAAATATCCTATAAGATATTCACTTTTGTCACTGGAACCTAAAACCAAATAATTCTCAATGTTTGCATAATAGTAGAGTATGTTTGTCCTTATTCTTGCTCTGAGATTTCCTTTTGATTTTTCATTTGGTACTAAATACATGGAATATTCGTTTACAATTGGTTTGATATCGATTAGTTTATGCTCAATTCCTGTTAAACTAATGATTTTCATTGCATCTTCAGTTTCACTGTTAGGTGTAATTGTTGTATCTGGTAAAATCAGAGCAAGTGTTTTTTCTTTTAATTTTCTTTTACAAATGTATGCTAAAACTGCTGAATCAATTCCTCCACTGAGGCCTAAAATTATTCCTTTTGCATTATTTTTCTTTATTTCATTTTCTATAAACTCTTCAATTCTATTTGTAATTGAAGCATAATCTTGTGAAATTATTTTATTAATGATATCTTGATTCAATGATATTTCTAAAAAATAACTTGGAATAAAAATTGACCTCTAGTGCTAGTCTTTAATTGAATAATCATCTTAGACTTTAAATTAATTGGAAATTGGAGAAAATTATGGATAATAAATCCTGGGATAATTTAGCAGCTAATTATGATAAGAGTGTGGAAGATAATCAAAGTCCATTAATAATTAATTATCTTGACAAGGAAATTGAAATTCTTAATATTTTGTGCCAAAAACATAGCAACAAAAACAGTAATTTTTCAATTATTGATATGGGTGCCGGTACTGGGAGAGTAGTTTTTGCTCTTGATAAAAAATTACATAATAATTCAATTGAATTTTTTGGTGTTGAAAATTCTGACTCCATGCTAAATTTTGCAAATCATAAAAATAGCAAACATGATGGAGTTTCAAAAATTAGTTTTTTAAAATATGATCTTACTGATTCTAATTTACCTGAATATTTTCAATTAAATGATGCCAATGTTGTGATGTGTTCATACAATACATTGGGTGTAGTTCCTTCTGATAAGCGCCAAAAATTCATTGATAATATGAAAATTATTGCTGGAAAAAATGGATTGGTAGTGTTAACTATGTTTAATGGCGATGACTTTGGTTTTGTTGCCCCAAAATTATACCATTCCATGATTCCAATGATTAAACAAATAGATGATGATTCTTTTGATGAAGAAAATAGAGTTTTTCACAATAGTCTTGGTTTTAGAAGTCAATGGTTTACTAAAAATGAAATCAAATCAATGTTGAATACAAATATTGATCCTAATCCAATTGATGTAGTTGTAGATGATAAATGCTTTACATTTGGTAATGTGTTTGTTGATAGAAATATTTGAGATTTTTAATTATGTCTGAAATAGAAAGATTGTTGAGTGAAGGGCAAAGATCATTAAATTTAGACAATCCAAAAGAAGCATTATCTTTTTATGAAAAAATTCTTGATCAAAAACCAACTCATTTAGAAGCATTATTGAAAAAAGGGAATATTTTTGGAAGATTTGGTAGGTTCAATGAAGCTATCCTTTGTTATGATGATGTTCTTTTACAAGAAAAAGAAAACCTCTTAGCATTATTGAATAAGGGACTATGTCACCATAATACTGGACAATACGATATAGCCATAACTTGTTTTAATCTAGTTTTAAAAATTAAACCCCAAAACAAGACTGCATTATATAACAAATCTTCCTCAATAATAAAATCTGGTAAAATTAAGGAAGGGTTAGAAATTTTATCTGAATTAATTAAACTCGATTATTCGTATAAGGAACAAGCCAAATATGATGTTGATTTTGTTGATATCAAACTTTTAAATGAATTTAAAGAAATTATTAGTTAATTTTTTTTAAATATCCACATATAGTCCGTCGTCTCTCTTTTCGACTTCATATGTTTCTAATTTTACATCTTTGAGATAATCTACTAATTTTCCTGTCTTGATGTTGTAGTGCCAGAAATGTAATGGACATTCTACAATATCTCCTTCTAATTTACCTGGTGCAATTGATCCGTCTTGGTGAACGCAAAGGTCATCCATGGCATGAAAACCATCTTGATTAAAAATTGCAATTTGTTTTCCATCGATTTTGAATGCTTTACCCCCACCTGAAGGTACTTCGCCTTTCTCTGCAATCTTTTTCCATGCCATGAGTTTAATCAAATATCTGTCATTTATTTACATTCGCATGATAGTATTTTATAGCCCCTGACTGGGTTTTGTTTATTGAGTAAAGTAAAATCTAGTCCAAAATTGATCAAAGAGGGTAAACTTTCCTATGAATGGGCTAGATCTCATATGCAAATTTTAGATAATACGATTAATCGATTAAAAAAATCAAAACCCCTAAAGGGAATCACCATTGGTTTTTGTTTACACGTAACAAAAGAAACTTCTGTTTTGTTAATGGGCGCTAAAGAATTAGGTGCAACAGTAGCAGTTTGTGGCGGTAATCCTTTAACCACTCAAGATAATATTGCCGCATTTTTGGCATCTCAAGGAATCAATGTTTATGCATGGCATGGACAATCTGTAAAAGACTATGATTGGTCAATTGATCAGGTACTCAAACATAAACCAACAATTCTAACTGATGATGGTGCTGATATGAATATCAAAGCACACTTTGATAAACGATTCAAAGACATGAAAGTTTTAGGAGCTACTGAAGAAACTACTGCTGGTGTAACTAGAATTCGAGCCGTAGAGAATCAAGGTAAATTACGTTATCCTGTAATTTTGGTAAATGAAGCTTACACTAAACATATGTTTGATAATAGATATGGTACTGGACAAAGTACTATTGATGGCTACTTACGCGCTATGAATTTACTAATGGCATCAAAACGTGTTGTAGTAGTTGGATATGGTTGGGTCGGTCGTGGTGTTGCAGAAAGATGCAATGGAATGGGCTCAAAAGTAATTGTAACTGAAGTTGATCCTATTAAGGCACTTGAAGCACATATGGATGGATTTGAAGTAATGCCAATGTCTCAAGCAGCAAAAATTGGTGACATGTTTATCACATGTACTGGAATGACTAGTGTAATTCGAAAAGAACACATTTTGAAAATGAAGGATGGTGCAATAATGGGTAACGTTGGACACTTTGATGTTGAAATAGATGCTGAATTTTTACTCAAGAAATCTAAATCTGTTAAAGAAGTTAGACCAACACTTGATGAATGTACTTTGAAAAATGGTAGAAAAGTTTACTTGATTGGACAAGGACGTCTTGCTAACTTGGTTTCTGCAGAAGGACATCCTCCAGAAGTAATGGCACAATCATTTTCAAATCAACTTTTGTCTGTGTTGTATATTCTTAAAAATCACAAAACAATGGAAAATAAAATTATTGATGTTCCTAAAGAAATTGATATTCAAATTGCATTTGATGCATTGAAAGCTATGGATGTTAAAATTGATAAATTAACTCCAGAACAAGTAAAATACGCAAATAACTGGTAAAACTTCTTAACTCCAATCTTGCTTTTGGAAACTGTATAATGAATAAAAGAGCTATAATTACAAGTGCATTACCTTATGCAAATGGTGAGATCCATTTGGGTCATGTTGCATCTACTTACCTTCCTGCTGATGTAACTACTAGATTCTTAAAACAAAATGGAGTCGAGGCATACTATGTTTGTGCATCTGATGATTTTGGAACTCCTATTCTAATTCAATCTGAAAAAGAAGGGAAAACTACTGCAGATTATGTTGCACATTGGAATAAACGTGATTATGATGATTTTACTGCATTTGGTATTAATTTTGATTATTTCTATAAAACAAGCTCTTCAGAAAATATTGAATTTGTTCAAGATGTTTTTACAAAACTAAATGATGCTGGACATATTTATGAAAAAGAAATAATTCAGTTTTATTGCAATAATGACAAAAAATTCCTTCCTGACAGATATGTCAAAGGTATCTGCCCTCATTGTAAGGCTGAGGATCAATATTCTGATTTATGTGAAAGTTGTGGTCGTGTACCTGAAGAAATAACTGATCCTAAATGCTCCCTTTGTGGTCAAACTCCCACCAAAGAAAAAACTAATCATTACTTTTTCAAACTCAAAAATTTTGGCGATTCATTATCTAAATGGTTGGAAGAAACCACTACCCTTCAAAAAGATGTAAAAAAATATGTTCAAAACTGGATCAAGTCTGGATTAATTGATTGGGATATTACTCGAGATATCCCTTGGGGTGTTCCAGTCCCTCTTGATGGTGCAGAAGGCAAAGTTTTCTATGGTTGGTTTGATAATCACTTGGCATACATTTCAACTGCATTAAAATTTCTTAATGATAAGGGGATTGATGGAAAAGAGTTTTGGAATTCTGCAGATATTTATCATTTTATTGGAAAAGATATTGTGTATCATCATTATCTTTTCTTACCTGCAATGAGATTGGGTCTCAATAAAGAATACAAACTACCTAACTATATTCCAACTAGAGGACATCTTACACTTCAAGGAAAGAAATTATCTAAGAGTAGAAATTGGTACATTGGATTAAAACAATTTTTAGGATATTACCCTGCTGATTACTTGAGATTCTATCTAGTCTCTATCAATCCTTATTCTCAAGATGATTTGAATTTTGATTGGGATGACTTTACAACTCGAATAAACTCTGAATTAATTGGTAATCTTGGAAATTTTGTTAATCGTGCTTTAGGGTTTACAAAAAAATCCTTTGATGGGAAAATTCCTGAAACTGAATCTTTTGATGAAAAGGATTTAGAAGCAGAACAAAAAATCAAATCACTTGCAACTGACGTTTCTGCTTTAATGGAACAAAATCATTTGGATAGGGCATTAAAGAAAATAATGGAGGTTTCTTCGTTTTTCAATCAATACTTTCAACACAAGGAACCTTGGAAAAATGGTCCTGGAACTACAAATTGTGTATATCTTTCTGTAAATGCAGTTAGAAGTTTTGCAATTGCCCTATTCCCATTTGTACCTGAATCTGCCCAAAAAATTTGGGATCAGTTGGGAATTGATGGAAATGTGGCTGATGTATCCTGGTCATCTCAATCTGAATTGGGTATTTCGTCTGGTCATGCTCTTGGTGATGCTTCACCTTTGTTTGCCAGAATTGAGAAGTTGGACATTGAAAAATATAAAAAAGAATTAGGTCCATCTGAATAATTATGAAACCTGTTGCCCGAATTTCAACTCGTGGATATTATAATTTACTAAACGGAAAAACAATAAAAAATAATTCATACTATCTATATCCAAAACAAGATTTCAAAAAATTAATTGATTCAAAGGAGTTAACAATAATGATTCATGGGTTGAGAAATGATAATGCTGGAGCAATTGCAAAAGTTGTTTTAGCAAAAAATAAACTAAAAAATTTAAACTATTCTTATCCTGTAATTGGTTATAGTTATGATTCAAACACCACTGGTGCACATTTGATGAAATATGCAAAACGTTCATTAGCTGCAGGACAAGTTATTGCAAAGAAAAATGGACGTAATCTTGGAAAATTTATTGAAGATTTTAAATTAACTAGTCCTAATACAAAAATTCGTCTAATTGGACACTCACTTGGAACCCAAGTTATTTTGAGTACTTTAGAATATCTTGCAAAAAAGAAAAAAAATATTGCAATTGTTGAAGGTGTGTATTTTTTTGGTGCATCTATTACTGAAGATGTTCCTTCTTCAAAGAAATATGGAAAAATTCTCCAAAATATTGTAAACGAAAAAATTGTTAATCATTATGCCCCTTCTGATGAAGTATTGAGTTGGGCAAATAAAGAAAAATTCGTTAAAGGTCCACTGGGACTTGACGGTGCAACTGGAAAACCTATTTCAAAATATCGTCAAATTTTATTGAAACCTAAAAATCATAGATTTGCAAGTTATGTTTCTGTATTGAAGAAATTTCCCTAGATTTCTAACGAGCTATGACATAGTATCTTTGGTGCGTCATTTTTTTATATGATCTTGCTTATTCCTTGTATATGGCTTCTGATAGATTATCCTCATCTAACAAATCAATTCTATACCATTTCAACATTTTAGATGAAACATCTGAAAATCATTTGGATTTATCTGAATATCCGTGCTAACTAGACTGATATCTTTTTAAAATTCAATTTACTTGAAATGATATGAATGGCACAAGTTGTGACAACTGTTTCACTGGATATAGACCTGGACAACTAATTTCTTGTGATGACTGTGGTTCTGAATTTTGTGATAGTTGTATAAAAAATCATAAACACTAAGCCTTTATCTTTAAATTCAAAAATTCATAAGAACGAATTTTTTATTTTATAATTATGATTCAATCTATAAATTTTGTAATTTTAGGTAAACAGGATCTTGCATCTGAATTTGGTAAAAAAGGTACAGAGTCGGATTTGACTCTTTATGATCGAAAAGAATCTGATATTATCAAAACTTGGGTAATTCCAAATGGTTTTCCTGAAAAAATTCAACCTCTATTTCAGGCAATTAATTTAGCTGAATATGTAATATTTCATGTAGATAAATTAGACAAATTTACTGGAGAACAAATCATTGCTTTAGATTCTCTAAAAAAAGAAAAAGGAATTTTATCTCATACTTTTGATGTTGATGAATCAAAATTGAATATGATGATTAAGGGAACTGTTGTTGAAAATTATACTCGTGTAGACCAAGATAAAATTAAAGACGAGATGAATACTCTTGAACCAATCACAAATGATAACCCTGCTGAATTATTAATTGATCATTGTTTTGATGTCAAAGGTGTTGGAACTGTTATTTTGGGTAAAGTAACTAATGGAAAAATTAAACAATATGATAATTTGAAATTGTATCCTCACAATATTGATGTTTTAATAAAATCAATTCAAATGCATGATGATCCTGTTTCAGAATCTGTTTGTCCAGCTCGAGTGGGTCTTGCAGTAAAGGGTGCAAAACCTGATGAGGTTGGACGTGGTGATGTAATTTCTGTTGAAGATGCAGTTGAAATTAAAACTGAGATTGAACTTGATTTTGAAAAAAGCCCATTTTACAAAAGTGAAATTGCTGAAAATCAAGGTTGCCTTGTAAATATTGGATTGCAAATTAAAGCCGCAAAATTTTCTTCAATAACTCCATTAAAATTAATTTTTGAGAAACCTGTTGTATGCAAAAAAAATGATATTGCAGTTATTTTAAAACCTGAATCTACTACTATCCGAATCTTAGGCAGCGGAAAAATCCTATAGTGTAATTTAATAAAATCTATCATTTCATAACTAATTGATGGAGCCTGCACGTTCTTGTCCAATTTGTCCTAAATGCGGTTCTAAAAGATTCATACGACTTTCTGGAGAAAAAGTTACTGTAAAATGTCGTTCATGTGATAAAATTATTGAAATTTAGTTTTTTTAATCCTACATGCCTTTTCATAGTTAATATTTGCACAACCTTTAGTCTACTCATGGCAAAAACATGGAAAGATAACGATATCAGCTTAGATCCTTTAAAGGATCAAACTATCGCTGTAATCGGTTATGGAATTCAAGGTGATGCTCAAGCAAATAACATGAAAGACTCTGGTCTCAATGTTATTGTCGGTCTTAAAGAAGGCGGTAAAAGCTGGAAAAAAGCCGAAGCTGACGGTCATAAAGTAATGTCTGTTGCAGATGCAACAAAACAAGGAGATATTATTCACATCTTACTTCCAGATATGATTCAGGGTCAAGTTTACAAAGATGAAATCGAACCAAATCTTTCAGAAGGAAAAGCATTGTCATTTTCTCATGCAGCTGCAATCTATTTCAAATGGATTGAAGCACCAAGTAATGTAGATCTTATTATGGTTGCTCCAAAAGGACCAGGTTCTAAAGTTAGAGAAACTTATCTTGATAACTTTGGTACTCCATCTATTGTTGCAGTTGAACAAGACTTTACAGGAAAAGCTTGGGATAGAACTTTAGGAATTGCTAAAGCAATTGGTAGTGCAAGAGCTGGATTAATCAAAACTGCTTTCAAAGAGGAAGTAGAAACTGATTGGTTTGGTGAACAAGCAGACCTATGTGGTGGTGCAGCTTCTATGGTAACAAATGCATTTGAAACTCTAGTTGAAGGAGGATATCAACCAGAAATTGCATACTTTGAAGTTTTACATGAACTCAAACTAATTGTAGACATGATTCAAAGATATGGAATTAACGGTATGTGGAGACGTGTAAGTGAAACTGCTAGATATGGTGGTTTAACACGTGGACCTATGGTTATGGATGCTGCAAGCAAAGATAACATGAAAAAAGTTCTCACCATGATTCAAGATGGTACTTTCAACAAAGAGTGGATATCTGAATATCAAACAAAAGGCTCAGAGGCATTTGATCAATACATGAAGAAAAATGATGAACACCAAATTGAAAAAGTTGGTAAAGAAATGCGAAAAATGATGTGGCCTGATTCCACAGAATAATCTTTTTTTATTTTATATTTTTCTTAATTTAGATACACCTGTATTGATATGATCAATAATCGTTGGCAATGGTGTACCTGGACCAAATACATGGTCCACTCCTGATTTAACTAAATCTTTATGATCAATTTCTGGAATTACTCCTCCCCCTACAATTAACACGTCTTTGATTCCTTTCTTTTTGAGAGTTTTTACAACTCTTGGAAATAATGTTCCGTGTGCACCGTTTAACAAACTCATTGCAACTGCATCTACGTCTTCATCTTCTGCAATTTGTGCAATTCTGTCTGGGGTAGCAAACAATCCTGAATAAATTACTTCCATTCCTGCATCTCTGAATGCTCTACAGAGAACTAATGCTCCTCTATCATGACCATCTAAACCTAATTTGGCAACTAAAATTTTGACATTACGTGATGTTGCTTTTTGCTTCATATTTTCGTTTTATTATGTATATTTTAAAAGGTTTAGTCTTTGACAATAAAACCTGAATTTACCTTGTTTAGAATTTTAAAATGCTCAAAATAACTGATCTACTTAGATCTAATGGATTCTTCTAATTTTATTGAATATGATCAATTGAACTATCTGTTTAAATTACACCTCCAAATTACTCCTGTATGTCTAATAATTCAAATGATACAATTTTCATTGGTAAAAAACCATTAATGACCTATGTCACCTCTACCATTGTTCAATTAGCTACTAAACCTAATGTGACTATCAAAGCAAGAGGGTTAACTACTGCAATTGCAATAGATGTTGCTCAAGTGGTCTTAAAGAAAACTAAACCTGCATTTACAATTGATAATGTGGCAATTGGTTCAGAATCTTTAGTATCCTCTGATGGTCGAAATAGAGATGTTTCTACAATTGAAATTTCTATAAAAAGGACCGCAGCATAAGGATATCATTATGGTTGCTGCCAATTCGACTCCTAGTTGTTTGCGTTGTGGAAAGAATTCACTCCTTACTGATGATGTAACTGGAGAACAATTTTGTTCAAAATGTGGTTATGTTGTTTCAGAAAAATCGCAAGAATCTGGACCTGAATGGAGATCCTTTCAAAAAGATGGTGGTGCTGATCCTGCAAGAACTGGTGCTCCTTCATCATTAATGATACATGATATGGGATTGTCTACTGTAATTAATCCATTAAACAAAGACGCATCTGGAAAACCATTATCAACTTCAATGAAAAGTACTATTGAACGTCTTAGAACTTGGGATAGTAGAAGTCAAGTTCACGAACCTGTAGATAGAAATCTTAGACAAGCTCTGAGTGATTTAAATAAATTAAAGGATAAAGTTTCTGTTCCTGCAAATGTTCTTGAAAAAGCTGCTTATATTTATCGAAAGGCACTTGAGAAAAAATTAGTTAGGGGACGTTCAATCTCTGCAATGATAGCTGCATCTCTTTATGCTGCATGTCGTGATACTGCAACTCCTAGAACCTTGAAAGATATCGCAGATTCTGCAAACGTAAAACGAAAAGATATTGCAAGATGTTATAGATTATTGCATCATGAATTAGAATTAAAAATGCCTGTAGTTGATTCTATTCAATGTATTGCCAGAATTTCAAGTAAATTAGAAATTTCTGAAAAAACAAAACGTTATGCCGTTAAAGTTCTAAAAGAAGCTCAAGAAAGAAAGGAATCTGCAGGTAAAGATCCTATGGGACTTGCAGCTACTGCATTATACTTGTCATGTGTTAAAAACGGAGTATCCATTACTCAACGAGATCTTGCTGAAGCAGCTGGTGTAACTGAAGTAACAATAAGAAATAGATACAAAGGTTTGAAAGCTGATCAGGCTCCAAAACCTAAGAATTCTTCTGAATAATTTTAAATATTTTTGTTATTTTACAAAATAGAAAATCTACATAAAGCCTAAAATTTTCTATAGGTTATGGATGTTAGTCCTTTAAATTATAAATTAACTTTTGAACCTGATCTAAAAAAATTCACTTTTACTGGATTGGAATCTATTTCAATTAATTGTAAAAAATCTGTTAACTCTATCACTATGAATTGTGCCGAATTAAAAATAAAATCCTGTATTGTAAAATCTGGAAAAAAAATTATTAAATCATACCCTAAAACAAATGAAAAAAAAGAGGAATTACAAATTAAACTAGCTGAAAAAATACGTGGATTATGTACAGTTGACTTAGAATTTGAGGGTATTTTGAATGATAGATTATTGGGATTTTATCGTAGCAGATATGAACAAAATGGTAAGACAAAATATCTTGCAACTACTCAATTTGAAGCTGCAGATGCTAGACGTGCATTTCCTTGTTGGGATGAACCTGAGGCTAAAGCAACTTTTGAAATCTCAATTATTGCTGATAATCAATTTACTGCAATCTCTAACATGCCAGTAAAAACAAAGAAAAAAACTGGTAAAACTACACTTTATAATTTTCAAAAAACCCCTCTTGTTTCAACATATTTGATTTATCTTGGTGTTGGTGAATTTGAATATCTTTCAGGAAAAGCAGGTAAGATACAGATTAGAGTTGTAACTACAAAAGGCAATACATCTAAAGGTAAATTTTCTTTAGAATTAGGAAAAAAACTTCTTACTTCATATGAAAAATATTTTGGAATAAAATTCCCGTTACCTAAACTTGATTTAATTGCAGTTCCTGATTTTGCAGCTGGTGCTATGGAAAATTGGGGTGCTATTACTTTTAGAGAGACAATTTTGCTTTATGATCCAAAAACATCTTCAACTAGAACTAAACAATTCATCGCAGAAGTTATTTCTCATGAAATAGCTCACATGTGGTTTGGAAACTTAGTTACTATGAAATGGTGGAATGATTTGTGGTTGAATGAAAGTTTTGCAACTTTTATGGCAACTAAATTTGTGGATAAATTTTATCCTGAATGGGATTTGTGGAATCAATTTGTTGAAGATGCAATGAATGTGGCAATGGGACTTGATTCACTTAAAACAACTCACCCAATTGATGTTAAAGTCAATTCTCCTGCTGAAATTCGTGAAATCTTTGATGCAATTTCATATGATAAAGGTGGATGTGTGTTAAGAATGTTGGAGAATTATGTCGGTGAACCAAATTTCCAAAAAGGTTTGAAAAAATATCTTTCAGATTTTAAATACAAAAATGCTAAGGGTCAAGATTTGTGGGATGCTATTGGAAAGGCTTCTAAAATGCCTGTCACTTCTATGATTAACACTTGGTTAAAGCAGCCTGGATTCCCTCTTGTTGAAATTAATCAGGATGGCAATAATTTGAAAATTAAACAAAAGCGTTACTTACTTGAATCTAATAAAAAATTTAGCAAGGGTTTGTGGTCAATTCCATTGTCTCTAGGTTTGGAAAAAGAAACTTCCAAAACATTATTTTCTAAAAAATCTATGTCAGTGAAATTACCTAAAAACACAATTGGGTTTGTTGCCAATTATGGTAGAAAAGGATTCTATCGCGTTAAATATGATGAGGGAATTTTACTTGATCTTAAAATGTTGGTAGATGAAAAGCGTATGCCTCCAATTGATAGATGGGCTGTACAAAATGATTTATTTTCTTTGTGTGTTTCCGGCGATGAACAAGTACGAAATTACCTTGATTTCTCTGATGCATATTTTGATGAAGATAGTTACCTTGCATCTGTTAATGTTGCACATAATTTAGCATCCTTGTATTTCCGTGCATTTGATGAACCTTTTGTTGAAGAAATTAAAAGTTATGCTGTAAATTATTTCAGAAAAATCTTATCAAATCTTGGATGGGACCCTAAAAAATCTGATAAACATACTGATGCATTACTACGAACATTTGCAATAGCTGTGTTGGGAAAAATGAATGATGATTCTGTTACTGATGAAGCAATTAAAAAATATAAAAAATTCTTAAAATCTCCAAGAAGTTTATCTCCGGATTTAATTGAAACAATTTGTTCTATTGCAGCTTGGAATGGAAATTCAAAAACTTTCAATGAATTAAAAAAATTATACACAAATTCAAAGACAATGGAACAAAAACTTCGTTTCTTAGGTGCTATGTGTGGATTCCGAGATAAAAAACTCCTTGCTAAGACTTTGGACTTCTCTCAAACATCTGAAGTAAGATCTCAAAATATGCAATTACCTATTATGAAAATTGCCGCTAATCCTTATGGTGATAAGATTTTGTGGCCATGGTTGAAGAAAAATTGGAAAAAAATCAATAAAAAAGTTGGACATGGAAATCCGTTGTTTAATCGAATTGTTGCTAGTATTGCAGGTGTGGCTGATGATTCCATGGAAAATGAAATCAAATTATTTTTCAAAAAGAATCCTACTCCTGGTACTGAACGAACTCAAAAACAAACTTTGGAAAGAATTCGTATTAATTCTAAATTTTTAAGAGTAATGCGTAAAGAATTCAAAAATGGCTAAAAAATTAGGGCCTCCAATATTTCTAGGTGTTTTTACTGTAATAGCACTTGTATTCTTAACTGGTGGTGCAACTGATGACAAAGAACCTCTTCGTCAAAATTTTAGTGTAGAAGCAATTTACTATGATACTGGTTATGTTGAAATTTCTTATTTTGATAAATCTAAAAAAACTACTTCTGTTGTTCTTGAAATACTTGGTATGGAAAATTCATTTCAAAAATCTTTTTCTGATTCTGAATTCATAGAAATAATACAATTTCCAAATAAGCCAAAATACGGTTGGGCAATTCATCCTATTGTTTTAGAAGTTGAACATGAGGACTTTGGTCATGTTCAAATTAAGACTGAAATTCATGAAATTGGTACTTCTATCCCAAATGTCATTTATGACCCTTCTTAGATCATATACAAGATTTTATTGTAACTTCTAGATTCATTTAGAAAGTACAATTCCTTATCCTCTGAACTTGTGTCTGAATTAATTGCGTCTTTACAAGTCATTGATTGTAGTTAACATGACTAAATCTTAAGCATTATTGACAATTGTTCCAGAAGAAAAACGGAAATTGATATCAAGAACAATTTCTTTGTAAAAGAAGATTAAAGATATGAAAAAACAATCATGGCGGAATTTTAAAGAAGCACGAGAATTTGTACGTGCCCTAAAATTAAGCA
>ENA-OWPI01000197-OWPI01000197.1-marine-metagenome-genome-assembly--contig:-NODE-197-length-92992-cov-13.066103_pt1 | contig 92992 bp, 45 predicted proteins | sample MGYA00238138_ERZ651775 | MGnify/ENA primary metagenome ERZ651775 (study PRJEB26906, sample SAMN06265043) | marine metagenome | isolation source: Helgoland LTER site | place: Germany:Helgoland, sampling... | reverse complement strand
AAAGATACCAAAGAATTACGCGGCCAAGTCGCCAATCACCCCGGCGAAGGTAAACAACGCGGGTGGGACCGCTAAGCACGCGCCAACGATACCGGCGGCTTTGGCGTAATCCGCCGGAGATTCGCACTTGCCTCTCAATACTTTCGTCACGGATTCTTCCATCGCCCAATCGATGGTCTTATCGATTGGCTTGACGATGAACGGGATAGTCATTAAACCGATGGCAGTTGGCAACGCTTTTTCAATCGTCTCCGCGTCTAAACCTCCAACGTCTAAAGACAAATCCGCAGGTAACTTGGAGACCAACAAGTTGGTTGCGTTCACCATGACGCGAATGAAACTCCCCGGCCAAAAGACCGAAGCGAGCATCTGCCAAGTGACCGTGTCTAAACCGACGATAACGCCCTCTTTCATGCCTTTTTCCTTGTTCGCTTTGATTGCCTTGTCGAACGTATCCGCGAGAACGTACACCGCGGCTACGCCGTACGTGGCTGGCACGCCAAACGGCGGTAACCAAGCCGCGAAGGCTTCTCCGCACTCGTTCGCGTACCCCATATATCTCAAAGGCGAGTCTCTGTAAATGTCGTAGGACTCGTCGCCTTTTTTTCCTTCATTGTCTTTTTCCGCGAGAGCTGCTGCTGCTGCTTTTTGAGTCGTCTTCACGTCTTCCTTCTCTTTAGTGACCGCGCGAACGACCGTCGTCGTGCTCAAACGACTGCTCTTCGACGAAAACCGCGTCGTCGTTTTGATGATCAAGTTGTTGGTGTTGTTGGTGTTGCTGTTGTTGTTGTTGCTACTGCTGTTAAATCTAAACTTCCTGCAGTGCGAATGGTGTTTCTTGGATTGTCTCAACGACGACGACGACGAAGTCGAAGTCGACGAGGAAGAGAAAGTTCTGCACCTCGTCGAAGAAGAATAAGAAGACGTTAAAGACGCGTGTTTCGCGGCCGTTCTCACGGATGCCATGGTTGCTGCTCTCATGATTATTATTTAAAGCGTGTGTGTGTGTGCGCGTGTGTGTGTGAGTGCGCGTGCGTGGATTATGATGTTTGGGGTGAAGAAGATGAGAAGACGATAAAATTTTCCCTTCTTTTCCAAATCATTTGCGGCTCAGAACGAACGTTCAGCCGGTCAGAACGAAGAGCTGAAAAAAAGAGAAAAAAACGACGTTTGGCCTCGGGCCTCTTTTTTTTGCAAAAGAGAAGAGGGAGGAGAGAGTTCTCGAAGACAGAAAAACCGCTTCTTCTGACAAACGCGGATCCTTCTCACTCCATAACTATCCCGCTTTTTACTTGTTTTATTATATATATACTATTGTTAAATGGTCCCATCGACGACGACGACGACGACGACGACGACGTCTTCATCATCTTCGTCTTCGTCTTCGTCTTCGTCTCCCTCGACGAAGAAGTTGTCCGCGAAGAATATCATCGTCGGCGGCGGTTCGAAGAAGAAGTGCAACAACAACAAAAACGAGCAGCTCGACGAGGAGGAGGAGAATGGGGTGGACGATAAAAAAAATGGAAAGAAGGAAGAAGACAACAAAGAAGAAGGAGAAGGAGAACACGCAGAAAACGACGACGAGGAGAAGATGGTGCAAATGAATCTCGAGAACTTGCAGTTAGCGCGAGAGGAAGAGTATAAGCGAGCGAGGGCGGAAATATTCGGAAACGAAGAAGGAGAAGAAGAAGAAGCAAAAGAAGGAGGAGAGAGAGAAAATGAACAAGATGGTTTTTCTAAAGAAGAAGGCAAAGAAGAAGACAAAGAAGAAGAAGAAGAAGACAAAGAAGAAGAAGGAAAGAAGAGGCAAGACGAGGACGAAACGAGAAAAGAAACGACTGAGAGTAATAACAACAACATAAACATAAACATAAACAGCACAAAAGCCATCCCGAGAAACGTGCACGCAGATAAGAACGATCCAGATTTCACTCGAAGAGGAGGCGGTGTTGGAGGAAGAGGAAGAGGACGGGGAGGGCGAGGTGGAGGAAGAGGCGGCGGCATGTATCCCGGCGGATTCCATTACGTTCCACCTCAATATCCGTACCCGATGCCGCCAATGTATTATCAAAATGTTCCGTATGGATACGTACCGGTTCAGCCGAACTTTATGTATCACGGGGGCGTTGGTCACTTCCCGTACTACGCGCCGCAGCAACAACACATTTTTCCGCAGCAGCAACCTCCGAACGTTCCTCTTCATCAGAATATCGTGGCAGTTTCGCCACTACCACGACCAATAATTACACCTCCACCACCGATGCAACAGCAGAAAGAAGAAGAAGAAGAACAACAACAACAACAACAACAACAACGACAACAAGAAATAGCACCGGTAGAAAAAGCAACACTAGAAGAAGATCTCAATACAAAAAAGAAACAGGTTCCTGAAAAGAAACAAGACGTCGGCGCGTCGTTGGGGAAACAAAATACGACGACGAATAATAGCAGTAATAATAGTAATAATAATAACAAGAATAGCTCCGCCGCGAAGGAGAATAGTAATGGTAAAAACAACAAGAATAGTAAAGGAGGAGGAAATAATAAACGGAGGAATGCGCCGGCGTTTGTTCGGCAAGAAAGTGATTTCCCGCCGCTATCGTGAGAGAGCTTATTATGTTAATCTTTTTGAGTTTTTATTATATGATTACAACGCAACGTGATTCGTTTTCTTATTTATTTACTGCACACGTTCAAATGGCCTTCGTTGATTATCTCGTCCAACTCGAGAGTCTCGACATCCCCGGTTGCGTATAAAACTTTAGCGTTTCTCGCTCGAGCGTTGAGCGATAACACTTCAGCTTTATACCACAAGCCGTCGTCCGGCCAGTAGAGCTCTATTTTCGCGTCTACTAAAGAATCTAAGGGCGCGTCTTGTTTTATGATTACCCCGGGGGAGGGCTTTTTTAAACCAGCCGCGTCGTCGTTATTAATTGTATTATTCTGCTATTTATGGAGAGTGAGAGAGAGAACTTAGTTTTTTCCCTGAAGATTTTTTGCTTTTTCTCGGCTCCTCTCAAACAAAAGGAAGAGACCGCCAAACATTTCCTCTCAGGAACCAAGAAACACGAGGAAAGCAGCAAAAAAAAGACGACGAAAGCAGACAGAGTCCATAATAATAAATCATCTCGAACTCGAGGGGAGCGCGCGCGCCTAAATTTACGCGAACGAAACGAAACGAGCGAAAAAGCGAAGTTTTGCCCGCGGATACAAAAAAGAATTCGAATCGTACCATTACTGCTGCAGATCGTTTATTATTGTTCGCTGCTGTAGCCACCTGTGCGTAAGGAGAGAGAGAGAGAGAGAACGTGCGCGGTGAGACGTGAAAAAATTCCGATTGCGAGTGCCCTGTTTGAGTAAAATTCAGGGGGCAAAAAAGAGAGAGTTTGAAAAGAAAAAACGAACAAGAGCGAATGAACGACGACGATGTCGTTATTCAAAACGAGTCGCGGCGAGGAGAAAGAAGAGCCCCGCGAAAAATTCCTCGTCCATCTTCTTCTTTCGCACAAAGACGCTTACCTTCATTTTCTTGCCGCCTTTTCCGGACAACACTTCGTACGTCGTCGGTAAACTGTTTATTAAATCGAACAACTTTTTTCTCTGGTCCGCGGAAAACTTGGCCGAGTAATAAAAGGCAACAGCCATCAACCAAGCGTCGGAATGGACAGCTACGAGCGCGAGCCAATCTCCACGTTTCATACCGTCGCGAGCAAAGTTGATCCCAAGCGCAGGTTCTGGTAATTCAGGCGGAACTTCCTCAGCCGGTAACGAAACGACCCAACTACCGTCGGCGTTTGAATACAACGAGAGATTCTCGCGGTCCGGATCGCAACTCGCGAAAAACATAGCCTGTTAAAGAGAGAAAGAGAGTATAAAAGAGGAAACGTTAGTTAATCACCATCTGAGGTATTCGCATTGGTCTTCATCTTCCTCGTCGCCGCTCGCTTTTTGTTTGTTCCCGTCTTAACTGTGGGAACACGAGATTGGCTCTTTTTAAAACAACCACCTCTTCTCGTTGTTTTAAATTGATGAGAGATATACTGGGCGAATACGAGAACCGCATCAAAATGTATTTAACCCTCGAGATTCGAATGCAAAGATAATCAAGGCATTCGCTACAGTCCGTTTTCGCAATCGTCCATCGTCGCAAAGCCTCTTTTGTGTATTGTTTTCAAACAGCGCGTCGCGCGGTGAAAAATAATAAATGCGCGCAAAATTTGTTTGCGTATTCTCGAAGGAATATGTCGCCGGTACACTTTTACTTTTGCTCTTCCGTTTCGAACGCTCAATTTGAACTCAGATACTAATCACCCGTCTGAATCTGTTCCCAAATTTCTCGAACCGATATCGCGATGCGCGAGAGCGCGCGCGGTGTATGTGCATTTTCAATATTAAACTCGAATTTTTAAGCGCGAATTGGAGAAGGAGAAAAAAAAAGAGAGCGCGGTTCTGATGCACGCGCACGTACCACGTCGTCGTTTAATGCTTTATTAATGCCAGCTTGTCTTCCCTTGAAGTTCTGGAAGACTTCCTCGGGAGTTCGCGGACTAAACTCGCTCATTGGACTCTCTATTCAAAATATATGATGAATCGGTTGACCTTATTCTACTTGCCTAAATGTGTCGTCTTGTTGAACAAAAGGAAGAGAAGAAAAAACTCCTCCTCCTCCCTCCTCCCCCACTTTAAATTCATCATCGTTTGAAGAAGATTTTTCCTCCTTCTCCATATCAATACTTTTTCCGCATCCTCACCTCCATCATCGTCATCACTCTTTTGATTGAGGTTGTTCGAGAAGAGAGAAGGAGCACTCGTCGTCGCGCGCATAAATACTTTAATAATACATTCGTTACTCGTAGTAAGGAGTTAGTTGTTGTAACCGACGAGACGACTTGTTTATTATAAGAGTTGAGTGAGAGAGAATCCAACAAAAATTCAAAAAAGAAAAAAGAAAATATGCTGCGAGAAGAAGATAAAGAAACAAGGAAGAAGAAGAAGAAGAAAGTTTTCACGTTATTGCTCGTCGTGGACGATGAAAACGAGCGAGTACTGCTTGGAGAGAAGAAAACTGGGTTTGGAAAAGGGTTTTGGAACGGATTCGGTGGTAAAGTTGAAGAGTCAGACCCAACCGTTCTCGCGGCGGCGTTGAGAGAGCTTGAAGAGGAAGCTTGCATACAGGCTCTGGACGCGAAAGAAGTTGGTCGCATAACTTTCATTTGGATCGATGAGCCTGAAAAACCACCGTGGCTGGTTCACATCTTTAGAGCAGACACGTATAGCGGCCAAGAAAGAGAGACGGAAGAAATGCGTCCGCAATGGTTCCCTTTCGATGCCATACCTTTTCAACAAATGTGGGCGGACGATCAACACTGGTATCCACTGGTGTTGAATCGACAAAAGCGGAAGAACTTCGAAGGCACTTTCAACTTTAAAGAGGTTACAACGCTCGTCGATTTTGAGTTGAAGGAAGTTCAATCGTTATCCATGCAATAAGTCGTAAATAGTCGTAAATAGTCAGAGAAAAGAAGTTGATGTATCAGCTCCGTGTATTTTTTTGTTATGCATATAGTAACATGCCATAGAAGGAGAAAAGAAGAAGAGAAGAAGCAAACACAAACACGAGGAAGACACAAACCAAAATTTTATCCATCACCTCCTCCTCCTCATTCTTTATCGTCCGACATAAAACTACATTAATAATATAATAACAACAACAACAACAATAATAACACAATAACTGCCGAAAAGATGAACACTGTAATGAGTTGTGCTGCTCACGTTTCTACGACTACCGCGTCGTCGTCGTCGTCGAAGATGATGAAGATGATGAAGAAGAGCGGAGCAGTCAGTGGTGTAAAGAGAAGAGTTGTGAACCAAAATATGAAGAAGAAGAACAACAACAATCGAAGAGGAAACGCATTGAAAGTGTTCAGCAGCAACACGAAACAGGAAACGGAGAGTAAGAACGAAATATTGGAGAAAACGATGACGCCTTTGGAGATTATGGACGACGCTTTGAAAACGTACGGAGACGATATCGCGATTGCGTTTTCTGGTGCCGAGGATGTGGCTTTAATTCAATACGCGCACTTGACGAACAGACCATATAGAGTGTTTTCCTTAGACACCGGGAGATTAAACCCGGAAACGTACGAATTATTTGACCAGGTTGAGAAGCATTTCAACATTAAGATTGAATATTGCGTCCCGAACGAAGAAAAATTGGAAGCGTTTGTCAACGAGAAAGGGTTGTTTTCGTTTTACGAAGACGGGCACAAGGAGTGCTGCGGCATTCGTAAGGTGCAACCGTTGAGGAAAAAGTTGTCCACGTTAAAAGCATGGATTACTGGTCAAAGAAAAGATCAATCACCTGGTACGAGAATGCAAGTCCCGGCGATACAGTTAGACCCGGCGTTTCAAGGTATTTTAAACGGAAGTGAACTCGTGAAATACAATCCGCTGACAAACGCCACCTCGCAAGAAGTTTGGGACTTTTTGAGAGTCATGTCGACGCCTGTGAACGCGTTGCACACGCAAGGATACGTTTCAATCGGTTGCGCGCCTTGTACCAGACCGGTAACTCCTGGGCAACAAGAGCGAGAAGGTCGATGGTGGTGGGAGAATGCGAGCGATAAAGAGTGTGGCTTGCACTCGGGAAATTTGAGCAAAGAGGAAAAAGAAAAGCAGGATAAGCGAGAAGAAGACGCCGCGGATATCTTCACCGATGCTTCGGCTATTTCGGTTGAGACGCGAGAGTCGATGGAGAAACGAATCTCTCGAGGTTTAAAGAACGAAGAAAACGAAATGATTGTTTTGTACGCGCCTTGGTGTCCGTTTTGCCAAGCCATGGAGGGTAGCTTTACGGAGTCGGCGCAAACGTACGGCAAAGCTAAGAACGTGCGATACTCGAAGTTCCGCGCCGATCAAGACGAGAAAGAGTGGTCGAAAGAAAATTTAAGCTTGGCATCTTTCCCGACGATCTTGCTTTTCCCGAAAGGACGCGAAGGGTACGTAAAACTTGGCGGTGAAAGGCGCGACGTGGAGAGTTTGCAAATTTTTGTCGAGTCCATCGTCGGCAAGTAAATAGTAGTTTATAACAAACATATAACAGAGTCAAAATAAGCGAAGAAGAACAATCGTCACCAAACAAATAAATTACGCGTCTCCCCCCTCTCTTTAATAAAGTTTTTCCTTCACAGAAACAAACGAACGAATCCTCCTAAAAAGTAGATCATCACAACGATGGGAATCACGGCGTCCTCCCTGAATCTCACCGATTTTGACATCGAACGTGAGTGTTGTTGTTGTTGTTGTCGTTCTTTCTCTATTTTCCATTCAGAGAACTTTCTTTTCTCTTCTTCTGTGCGACGACGAGAGTCTCTTTTTTTTATCCAATTTTACTCACAGTAGTACTCTCTCTCGTCGTCGTCTGGTGTCCTTCAAAAAGCAACGACACGCGACGAGAACAAACGACTCACATTTCCCTTTTGTTTTCTTCTTCTTATGAACAAACAGAGATATCTTCGTATTGTTACAACGTCTTCACGTCCGCTGAGATTCAGACGTTATACAAAAGGTTCCAACAACTCGATAAAAAACACAAAGGATACATCAGCGAAGACGAACTGTTGAACATTCCAGAGTTGGCAATTAACCCTTTAGCGCCGAGAATAGTCCAGCTGTTCGTAAACGTCAACTTTAAAGAGTTTTGTCGCTTGCTTTCTCTGCTCTCGAAGAATGCCAACGAGAAGTCTAAAATTTCATTCATGTTTCGCGTGTACGACGTCGACGCCGACGGGATCGTATCGAGAAACGACTTGGAAATCATACTGAGACAGTTAGTTGGATCGACCCTGAGCGAAGAGAAAATCGACGCGTTGGTACAGAAAGCGATGAATGAAGTATTAGAGCTCGAAAACAACACTAGTAATAGCGATAGCAACAACAGAAAGAATAACAGTAGCAGTAGCAACAACAACAACAACGCGACGGCGTTACCCGGTCTTACCGAGAGTGCTTTCTATTCGGTCTTCTCGAGCGGTAACGCCGAATTAGTCCCGACTGTTTCCATTCACGAGGACGACGATTAATTGATTGATTGATTGATTGATTGATTGATTGATTCGCCTTGATTGACAAGAAGAAATAAAATAGATAATTGTTTTAATTTGTCATCACACTGAAATTTGTTCACAAATCCCATTTTGACTCGAGTAAGTTGACACTTTTTTTCACACGACAAAGGACGCGCAACGAAACGAAACGAAGGAAGGAAACAAGAGCATGTCATCATCATCATCTCTCTGCTTCTCGATTTTCACGACCAATAATAGCATAAACACTATATATGCTCGTTCTTCATCCTCTCGATCGAAGTTGTTCGGGGTCTCGCCGTCGTCTTGTCCGAGGAGGAAGAAAGAAGAGCGCCGGCGTCGTTTGGTGAAGAATTCATCTCATCGACAACAACATCTTCTTTACAAAGAAGAAGACAACACAGAAGAAGAAAAAGGCAAGCCTGTGGACTTTTACGACGAAATCATAGCGAGAAATGATGCTTTGGTGGATATCATGCTGGAGAAAATCCGTCGGAGAGAAAGTAACAGCGATAGTAATTATAACGGCGATAGTCTTCATCGCGAGGAATCGGGTAAGAATGAAGAAACGAAAGTGTATTTGGTCGGGTGTGGTCCGGGAGACCCCGGGTTACTCACGCTGAAAGCGTACCACTTGATAGTCACCGCGGATGTTATTCTGTATGATAGACTGGTTTCTCCGGAGATTTTAGAGTACGCTGCTAGTGCAAGAACAAATAATAATGATACGAAGAACAACAACGAAGAAAAAGGTTTGATGCTTTTTGTCGGTAAGAGGTCCGGTTTTCACACGCGAACGCAAGACGAGATTCACGACTTGATACTGGAATTTGCCAACGCCGGAGCGACGGTTGTGAGATTGAAAGGCGGAGATCCGTTAGTGTTCGGTCGAGGTGGCGAAGAATGCGAGTTCTTGCGCGAGAAAGGATTCGACGTTAAAGTTATTCCAGGGATTACGGCGGCGAGTGGAGTAGGATCGAGAGCCGGAGTACCGCTGACGCACAGAGGCGTGGCGACTTCGGCGAGACTGTTAACTGGCCATCTCATGAAGAAAGAGAAGAAGAAAATGGACCCAGGAAAGAATTTAGCGCTATCATCCTCGTCTAAATCATCGTTTAAATCAAAAGTAGAAGCAGAAGCGTTAGGAGACGAAGATGACGAAGAAGACGGTGCTGTTGATTTTGCCGTCACGGCGGCGGATTCGGACACGACGCTTATCATTTATATGGGCTTAGGTACGTTACCGAAAACGAAGAAGAAGTTATTACAAGATGGCGCGCTAGACAAACGAACACCGTGTCTAGCCGTCGAAAATGGAACGACTTTGAAAGAACGCCGCGTGTTCTCTACGTTGGAGTTTATTGATGTAGCTGTCGTTGATGCGCAGTTACAGTCGCCGACGTTGTTGTTCATCGGCGACGCCGTTCGATTATCTCCATACTTTCCAGAAGCGTTGTCGAAGGAAAGTTTCTCATCCTCGTCATCTTCGATGATGAGGTGGGAACTGCAGGTTGGTCAAGACGAAGATGAAGATCGCATGTGTCACACTCCTGAACTCGGCGGTCAATGTCGAATCATGTCTGACATCAATGACCGCGCCTCGAGAGAGTGGTTTTCAAAAAACTTCATAAGCGACAACCTGTTTGCTTCGTCCTCGGTCGGAAACAGATACACGCGCGTGTAATGCTTGTAGTAAATTAATTCTTGATGTATAATATTAAATAGCTTTAAAACGTTGCGATTTCAGAAACGTTGTTCAGAAAGGTAAAAAGAAGCTTTTTTTCTCTTCTCATTTTCCTTCATTTTACAAAGCACACACACAAAAACTTTTGGAGAAGAAGAAAAAATGGCATCAGCGTCCGACGGTGGCGAAGATCAAGCGACATTAGCCAATCAGCAAACGAACATAGACGAATCGACGGTGAAAGAACCTTTAGACTTAGTTCGATTATCCTTAGACGAAAGAGTGTACGTGAAACTAAGAAACGATCGAGAGTTGAGAGGGAAATTACACTCCTACGATCAACACTTGAACATGTTGTTGGGAGAAGTCGAAGAAATCACGACGATTCGAGAGGTTGACGAGGAGACGTACGAAGAGATTATCAAGAGTAACAAGAGAAGTGTGCCGTATTTGTTCGTGAGAGGTGACGCGGTGACACTGATATCGCCGCACGAAATTCGTTCGTAAAAAACATTCCATGCTTTTGCAAAGAAAAAGAAAAAGAAGAGAAAATTATAGAAGAGAGCTATGTAGCGTGTAATTGATGATAGAGAAAAAAAGAGGATTTTTACAGTATTAATATGATCTCAACGAACAAAACCGTGTACCTATAGTTACGGTACGTGTGTGTACTATTTACGCTTCACCTTTTGCCTCTTGTCTAGCGAGGTACTCCTTAACGGATAAAGAGTTTCCAGCCAACGCTTTCGATCCTCCATTCGAGGAGGCGTTCATTCTCCCGGCGGCAAATCTTTGCCTGACGAGAACTGGATCGCGCTCCGTGGCTCTTTTCGCGTGCGTTAAAGAAGGTTTCATCCCGTTGCTATTCATGTTGAGGAGTTTATTTTGCGCGAGTTGGTGCGATTTTGAGATGTGATGCAAAGACTCGCGAAGTTTCTCCTTCATCGTTTTGTAGTTCGCGAACGCGTCTTCTTCATCCTCTTCTTCTTTGCGTTCGTTTCCTGCCGCAGCTGTCTCTGCATTCATTTCGGCCATTTTCGCAGCTTTCTCTGCTGCAGCTTTTGCGTTGTTCTCGCCATCTGTTTTCATGGACCAATACGTCGTCACTCGCGTCGGACGTCTCGAAAAAGGATCGTCTTCAGAAATATCTTTACCCTCTTTCACCTTCTTGATGTGTTTCACCGCCGCTTGAGACAATTTAATTGCGTTTGAAAACTCATTTTTCTTGTTGATATCCGCCATGACTTTTTGATTACCGCCTCGTTTGTTTATTTTGTTCTCGATTTTCTCGTTCAATTCTTTGATGGCTTCCTCCAACTTTTCTTGTTGTTCGACGTCTCCTTCCTCGCGGGCTTTCGCCAATTGCATCTTCATCTGCTCTTTTTCAAAGATGAAATTCGTCGATACCCCACCTCGTTTTTGCTTGTTCAGCTCGAGCATTTTTTGAACATCCTCAGCAGTGTATCGATATTCGTCTGCGCCGGTTAATTTTTTTGAGATGATGTCGCAGTCGTCCACCGAGGGAAGATATTTTTTCGCGGTTTTCTTAACGTGTTCGTACCATTTCCCGAACTCTGAATTTTTGAACCGTTCATCGTCGTGATCGAGAATGAGACTACCGACACCCACAGTTGCGTTGCTCTCATCGTTGGCCCGAGCAAACGCATCGTCTACGCGATTTGATGTTTCTGAAATTCGAAACGTCTTCTCGTGACTACCCCAACGCAAAATCAACCACTTTTTCGTGGATTTTTTTGCGTTCGTGCCGTCGTTATACTCGTACGCTTTTAAGCTATACGTTTGCGTTGTTCCTTGATATGATCCGTCCGCGATTCCGGCGATTTGACACAATCGATAGCGACTTTCTTTGTTTTTATCCAAGCCGATGTTCACTCGAACAAACGCGCCTTCCACGGCGCTCTCGTAAAAAGGTTCCGATATCCACTTCTCTAACTTTGATCTTGGAAGTGTGATCGCTCTCACATCTTTTGCCGTAGCTTCTTCAAAAACATCCATATCATCGTCGTATCCAAATCCACCGCTGCTGCTCGATTCGTCGTCTGAATAGTCGCCTCCTCTTTTTCTTCTCCCTCGAGTCGAGGAAGGTTTCTTCTGTTTCGATCTTCGCCCTTTTGTCGTCGTCATCGACGTTCGTCTTCTCTTCTTCCTCGCTAACATTTCTTCCTCATCTTCTGAATCTAACCTGTCCTCGTCATCGTAGGATAAACCCGAAGAAGAGGACAAATCGTCGGAAGAGGACCCGGCTTCGTCGATTTTCTTTTTCACTTTCTTTCCAATCTCTTCCAGAGCCTTCTTCGATTTCTCGTCTTCGCCTTGTCGCAATCTTTCTCTCCCTTTATTCCTTTCCTTCTCTTCTCTCTCCTTCGCTTTCTCTAAAATCCGCTTGCGATCTTTTAAGATTTTCAACTTTGCGCTCCGCTTCGCCAACTCTTCTTCGCGATCCAATTCATTCATTTGCATCAATTCTTGCCGATCGGCCTCGTCTCCGTAGCCGTCGGAATCATACTTCGCGAGAAAAGCTTCGTCATCATTTTCTTCTCTCCCGTTCCCTCCCATCCGCCGCTTCTCGTCGTCGTCGTCGTCGTCATCAGAGTCTAGAAAACGCGTCGACTGGGGGGGCATTTCTTTGTTCGTATCGTCGTCCGACATGTTTTGTTTGAAGAGGAAATTACTTTCTTTGTGGATTGGAGAGGCACAAAAATGAAGAGATTTTGCTCTTTTGAAAGGAGAGACAAGTTTTTGAAGGAGTGAAAATGGGGAGATGAGAAAACGAGACAGAGAGGGATCGATAAAAGAGGGATAAATAAAAGTTCATCTTCTGCGGCTGGGTTCATTCTAATAACAACGAGTACATCAAACGAGTATTCCATCATTACAAAAAGAAAAGAGTACTAAGTTATCAAGATGCTATCTGAAAATCTCATCATATTCATCATCATCGCATGTGAAAAATCAACTCTTATTGAGATTGCGTTTGTTGCAAGCGTTCTTCCAGCGCCCTGATGCGTTGAGAGCGGTTGTACCTCTCTTGCACTTCTGGTCTTTGACGACCAAATCCAAAGAGACCACCGCCGCTTCCAGTGTTGGCAGATCCTTCGTTATCTGAATCGTCCTCGCTCGAGCTCGAATCAAATTCATCCAAGGCTCCATCGTAGTCCTCATCGATGAAATCAATGTGCATCATCTGCAAGTTGCGTCGGCGTTTGAAGAACATCCACAGCATCCACGCAAAGACGGTCAACACAGCAATTGAGGGGACAATCACAACCGATCTATCCAAGTCACCCTCGACATATTCCACATAGACTGGCATCGGGGGGGAGAGCGGAGGCGCAGGCGGCGGTGGAGAGTAAATAGTCGGTGGCGGCGGGTAATAAACCGTCTCCACGAAATACGGTCCAAACGTGAGCGCGGAATATAAAGAAGTAGAGAATCCTCTTATGGAAGTAGAGTCCGTAACATTGAAGTTATCTGGGCTCCATTTCCTCGGCAAGTCTGACCATTCCGTCACAAAGTCCCCGAATCCATCATCACCTAACGGCCACTGTCGAATTTCGGTTTGGTAGTCTTCTCGATCTTTCGATTGACCATCAAAAATTTGATCCCATGACTTATGCATCGTAAAGTCAAAGTAAGACGCATTGGAGGGGATTCTAGCAGCGTACGCAAAGTTATCCGTGGCAATTGCGTAGTCCAACATCGCAGTAGGTGTGGATGCAATCATTGCTGTGAGAGCATCCTCGCCGAGATTCAAGGAACCTTTATCAGGAGAGTTGAACGCTTTTATTTGCTCCGCAAAATGACCATTTCCAGATTTCACAAACTGCGGTACAACTATAGCCGTGTAACCGTATTGCTCCTCACCACCGTCGATTAATACTTTCGCAGAGAATGGATTAATCGTATCCATAGCACTCAATGAATAAGTTGTCTTTGTGAAGACAGTCGACGAGACGCGAATGATGTCATCAGACGTAACATTCTTACCGCACGTAAATCCAGCGAGCTCGGAAAAGCATGGTCCATCGTCATCAATGTCAATATTCATGGATAATAGCGGACCCGACACATCAGTAACGTCGCTAGTTATTTGCGGTACTGTCAACATCAAATCAGTCGAACGTTCGTTTCTAAGAATCTGAGTTGGGGAACGTCTTTGACCGGCGAAGCCAGTCACCGTGAAATAGAACGCTTCAACAGATTCCGGGTCTTCTCCGGGAACCAAGGTATCCGCAATTGCCTGTCCAAGCCACGTAGTTGCGGTAATAACATCGTTCATTTTGTCTTGGTCTCTGATAATTGGACTGTTATGGCACCCTACGTACGCCTGCACTAACATATTACTCAAAAACTCAGCCGCGCAAACCTTTGCAGCATCTGTTAACTGCAAGTCCACATTCAGCGCACCGTCCACATAGAGTCTATGTTGAAACACCGCACCCTTTATCTTAGACGTCGCCCCCGAGCTAAACAACACGTCAAACGCTTCGTTCGAAATCTCACCTGGCTTCCATAATATAGTATTCATGGAGCAAATATACTTCTCGAGATAGTCATCGTCTACAGAAGATGCGAGATCCAACGGTGAGTACTCTTGAACGAGTTGATTTTTCATGGCTAAGAACTCCGTCTCGACAGAATTGCATGCAAGTGCCGGAGTTGGTTGATCACTAATAGTAGCCGGTGGAACGCCCCAAGTCTTACCCCAGACGTTGATAAATGATAAAGCACGTGCTGTGTCTTTCGCTCCGACGTAAGCGTTGAAATCAGTGTTAATCAAAGTCTGCGCAACTTCTGATGATGCCGCATACCAGCTACGGCCAGACGCCCGAACCTTTCTTCCTTTCGCGGTCCTAGCCGGGTCTTTCGCATCCGTGATTTCCGTGTTCGATATACGCTGAATAATTTTGATCGATTCGGCGTCAAACTTAGCTCTGCGTTCAGCTTTGGTACCTGACATTGCAATTGATCTCCAGTTCTCTGCCAACATACGCCTGCGGGTTGAGGACGAGCTCGAGGTCGAGTCGCCAAAAATCGCAGCCGTGGAAGTTTGCTCCGCATCTTCCGTCAACTTTCTGACCAAGTTACAGGAAACTTGCTGAGTAGTATCCTCGTCAACAATTGCAGCTGCAAGAGGATTGATTCTCAAGTAGTAGTCTGTTGCGTACCTCGTTGCCATTCCTTGTTCATCGTAAACATAAACAATCAAAATGATATCAGCAGTGTTCACACCATCACCAGCCGAGGGCAACGAGAAGCCCGAAATTTTCGTGTTCGTCGTTTCCTTACCCGAAATGGCTGTTTCTTCGCTTTCTTGACCTCTGAGGGCGTAAGCGAACTGGTACAAACAAGATGTAGAACAATCAGTAGTTCCATCTAACCATTGTTTTGCAACAAGCTCAAATTCGGTTTGTCCATCCTCGAAGCCGTAATCCACAAGCAAGACTTCCTGTTGAGTGGCGTCGTCAACGACATTTTCAGCAGCAGGTACGGACTTATAAGAATCTTCTCCACATTCGCAACCATCGATGGCCGACGGACATAATATCGTCGAAGTCATTTCATTATACCTAACTTCCAAGAAGCCGCCAGAAGGCGGTGTTCCAACTGTGATCGTTTGGCTTGCTTCACCAGTAGTTCCCGAAGCTTCCAAAATCACGGTGCATTTAAACGTGTACTCGGAACCAGCCAAGAGAGTATTCGGCGCAAGAGTCAATGAGCTTTGTTTGACAGCTTCAGACGGTTCTACGCCGTAAGAAGTCGAGACTAAAGATTCCAAACTACCTCCTGCAAATCCTACAGAACCAGACACGAGTTCCCATTGATAAGTGACACTTTCGCCCGAGGCGACAGCCGCAGTCGCGGAAGGTGACTCGCACGTGAGTGTACCACCTCTGGTTGGTGACCATTCGCCTTGAAAGTAATCTTCATCGTCGTCTCCGATAGTTACAGAAACGGACGTGATACTCGTCCACGTGACGTATGCTGTTTTCGTTCTTCCGGTGAGCGATGACTGACCGCGAACTCCTTTCGAGATGGTACAGCCAATCTCGTACATGTTATTCGTTCCGAGATATTGAAGTAGATCACTCCCTGGAATAGATATGGTGTCAGTGTCAGTCGCAAACATAGCACTCGCATCAGTGAAGCAATCTGCACCATCGGCGATCTCAACCAGTTCGCACGTCGATTCACCATCAGGAATTTCACATGCTTTCGTGCAGAACCAGTAGTAACTCCACGGATAAGCCACACCAGACTCATCACGTGAGTCTTCAGGATCAAACGGAGACGCAACGAGTGAGTTTGTCAAAAATGGTGAAACAATTCTATCTCCACCAAGCCTATCCTCGACGATAATTTCACGGTAAGCGACATTCACTTTCGTTGTTGATGTTATAGCTTGAGCAGTATTGCCGGAAGAAGCAATAGTTGCCGTAACTAACAACTCATACGTTTCTCCAGGTTCGAAAGAGTTTGGAGGAAGAGTAAGTTCCGGAGTCCCTCGCGTATTAATCCAATCAGAAGATTCAACTTGCAAGGATCCCGCTGTGAACTCCCAATAATACTCGAGAGCGTTCAAATTCTCGGGATAATCCATGCAAGACGTGTCCGGAGCTGATACGTACGAGATAATTGTCAAGCGATCCGAAGCGTAGATGGTAACTTCTTCCGGAGTTGCAATCTTGGGCAAAGGAACAGCAGCGACTGCCGTATCAAAAGTCGCAGTTGACGTTGTTCCTAAAAAGTTCGTAACTTGTAACTCAGCAGTGTACGTTCCGCCTGGCACAAGGTCCGTGTACGGAACGAAGAGACTATCTGTGCAAGTATTAATCTTGTTAGCTGTGTCAACTTCGCAAATATCAATATTAGATACATCTTGCGTACTGGTAATTCTCCAAACGTACGTGAGGGCTCTACCACCACCACCAGTCGATCTCAACGCATCAAAGTTGAGAGGAGTGCACGTACCAACACTGACCACACCAGTTATTGAGGCCTTTACAGATGGGTAAATGAGAGGTCCAAGGACACCCGTCGACGCAACGGCGAAGTACGAATTTCTGTCCTTCGTTCGGATGGTTTGTTGCTTCAAGGTGATGAACGATGCCGCGTTCTGCGACGTTTGTGGCTTCACCGTAGGGTTCGATCCGAGCGTAATTTGCAAATAATTGTGAGTTTTCGAGCCAGCGCCATCATCGGTCGGAATGTTAGTCCACTTACACAATGGGTTCGTACCCAAAAGACTGATCGTGGCTGTGGCAAGGACGTTCGAACAGTCAGATGCGCCTATTTGCATAGCCTCATCTGTCTCCACATCGAACACAACTTGGATCGTTGACAAAGAGTTTGCAAATCTCACTTCCGTGACAACAGGCGCAGGAACTGGTTTCACGGTGATGACTTTATTTGAACCATCACCAATCGCTTCTTTCTTTTGAATTATTTGGATGTAGTACGTGCCCGGCAGAATTGTCGAATACGTAAATTTGAAGACACCCGGCGAAACGTACTCAGCGCCGTTATTCGTGTATTCATATCCTTGAATCTCCGCACCTTCGGGTACGATTTCATCAAGGTCGATGGTAATCTCAAAGTCGTTCAATTCATCATCCGCGCTGAATGGGTGCAATCCAGAGCTAAATGCAAGGTTTCCGTACACGTCTCGCGTGGTGATGTAAACCGTTCGGTCCGTAGAAGTAGCAACAAGACCAGATGCGATGCCACCAGATAACGTCGTTTTATACACATTCGCAGTGCCACCTACAACCGTGATCGGAACATACATGGACGACACCATTGACCCACCGGACTCGTCTCGTTCAGTCAAGGATAAGTACCAGGTTCCTTCCTTGTACAAGGTGAACGTCACAGAGTAACCACCGCTTTCTTTCGTTCCAGAGTATCCAGTGACGGTGCCAGTCCTTGAAGTGGCACCGGTTGCTTTCAAAGCATCGCTGGGAATCAATTCAACATCCCATAGGAGCGCTGGAGTAGCGTGATCGTAGCCATATATATCTTTGGCGTAAATACTGAACTCAAATCTGTCTCCCGCACTCACAGTGGTTCCTGAAAGTTCTTCAGTTGTAACACTCGCCTCCGTGGCCTGCACATTCACCACACCGTTCGTTACCTCGACAGATGCCGTGGTAACAAGCAACTTACCTCCAACAGGTCCGAGGTAAACACTCACAGTGTTTGTGCCAACGTAACGCGGAACGAATTCAACTTCGTATTCGTAACCATTACCATCAATCTTCGTGATGATACCCTCAACAACGATAGTCTCCGACTCCACCGAAGAAGCAATTTCAACGTGGAACTCGTCGTTCCCGGCGACGTCGTCGTACTCGGCGTAGTTTCCAAAAGCATCTCTAGCGATGATGGAAAATTTTGACGAAAGGCCTGCACGAACCAAATTCGTTTCATCGGGCTCGAGACCTGTACCTTCAATGGTCGACGTCAACGCCGAAGTTGCCGCTGGGATTACAGTCAAAATCATTTGAGAGTTCGCGATCTCCACGCCATCGAAGGCAACAAAGATTGGAACTTCACCAGACTTTTCAGGCTTGACAGTGACTCTCCATATGCCAGAACCATCGTTAACAACAGTCGGAGCAGTTGGCACAAAGCCAGAAGATACTTGAACAGACGGAGCGGTGGCACTATTCGAAGCGACATCTAATCCATTCACGTCTCGTTCTTGAATGAAGAAGACAATTGCTTCTCCCGCCACGGTTTCAAAGAAAATTGAACCTGCAACTGGAATCTGCGAACCCAGCATAAGAGTACCGTCCGAATCGATGGCCAACAAAGCTGCTGATTTTTCCGCACTCGATTCACGCGTCGAGGCAACATCGTAGACTTGAACGGTTTCACCACCGGAGAGACCATCTGAAGTGCCGATCGGATCATTACCAGTAGCAATTTTAGCGTACATAGAATACGGATAGCCCAGGTCATACGGAATGTACTTGAACATGTACGTACCAGCACCAGTGTACGTCGGCCCGATAACCTCAACGCCAGAGATAGCGCTTGCCTTATCAGTTGCATTCGATATGCCAGAATTAGAAAGAATCTCAAATTCTAGAGTGAATGCTGTAGTATCAGTGCTTTTATCAGTTGTGATAATACCACCGGTTCTATCCGCAGCTTGAATGTAAATCGTAGATTCCGATCCAGCAATAGCGCCAGAAAAGATACCGGCACCTGAGTAAGTTGAGTACGGAGCACCAATTGCACCCGGTAGCACCGTGCACTCGTAATCCTTCTCCGTAGTGGGGTCAATCACCTCAGAACCATCAATGTAAAGAGAGAGACGCAATGAACCCGCAGCAGGAGGTGAGAAGTTCAGGATAGTGATGTAATCACCATTCACGGCGTTACTTGACGTGAAAGTGATGTCAACTGCGTAAGTTTGACCTCGGACTGTGAAGACGTTCAGGGCCAAAGAATCAAGAACTGCAGTTAGCTCATCACTTTCGCCGATCACATTGCCATTAGCGTCACGAACGTACAATTCAACTGTCGAAGCCACGTCCGTTTGAAACGGAATCGTGGGTGAAATTCCAACAAGTGTAGTAGTAGAAGCGGACGGCTGTCCGACATAAACTTGAATGGAGAATTGTTCTTTCGTGTCGTAGTTTTTGTACAGATTCAATGCCAAGTCGTTGTCGTATACGACAGTCACTAAACCTGGCGCAACGTCAACAGAGGGGAGAGTAAAGTCAACCGTTAACAAGCCAATCGAGGCATCCGAGATTTCGAACGGCAAGAAGCCAGGATTATTGAGTGTATCAACTTTAAGTTCGAACAAACCGCTGTTTTGCAAGTCAGTTACAACATTTCCGTACTGATCCTTCGCGATTAAAGACAGAGTTGAGAGGACACCCGCCTCCACTCCGGCAGTCAAAGCATCTCCGTACAGCAAACAGTCCTTCAAAGATACAGACGAATGAAGCACCTTACCGCCAGATGGTACAGAAAGGAGAGATTCGCCGCGCAACTTAACTTCGACGATCAAGTCGCCAGACTTTTCAATTGTGTAAGTAGCTTCGTATGTGCCGTCAGACTCTTCAACGTACGCAAACTGACCGAAATCAACTACCGAGCCACCTGCAGAAATTTCATACGTGAACTCATCTGCGCTTGACACAATGGCATTCCCAATGGCGTCTCTTGCAATCAGGGTAAGTTTGGCTTCGTTACCGGCAACGATGTAGCCAGTCGACTGTAATCCGAATCCAGTTCCTGAGACTGTTGACGCAGTAGAAGCAACTCCTGGCTCAACAGTGATAAGGAAGCCCGTCTCATCTGTTGTACCGACAACTGCTCCAGATCTTGTGATCAACAATTTGAAATCACCAGATTGCTTTGGTTGTACTGTTATAGTGTACATTCCATCGCCATTATCGACGATGTTAGATGGAGAGATGCGAAGTTCGCTTTGACCGGTGGTTAGCGTGGGGACTAATTTAGCGCTCAGAATTTCACCACCGGTGCTCAAAGTGTTTCCTTGAGAGTCGCGCCCAAAGACATACACGAGCGAGTCTTCAGCGACTTTGAATTCGGAGGTACTATCAGCGCCGACGACCTCAGCCATAGCAGAGACGAAACTACCAGGGGATATAACTGTACCAGTGTATCCAGAGATGGGAACTTCTTCACATACAGGTGGGTCTGAGGAATCACACGCACTAACTTGCATGTCAAGTGTACCCGCGACAGTAGAAATATACTCACCAACAAAAGCAGATTGAGCACTAACATACACGAGTTCAATATCACTTGCAAACGCTGCTTCATTTACATCGCGCCTCATCAAGTTGAATTTCACTGCACTGAGCGAGGACTGAACGATATCGTCCGTCAAAAGGTTCGAAACAGAGTCGCGAAATTGTACTTTAACAGCACCCTTCGCCAAAACCTTACTTGAGAACACACCTTGTCCACCTACCACTGAGTTAGAAATATCAAGGGCACCAGCACTGACATCAAGAGAAAGAGCAGCTTGAGCGAGGGTAAGAACACTCGATGTCACACCATTCTGAACGAGTTGCGCAGTGCCTCTATACACACCAGCCTTGACAGGTTTGATGAAACCGTAATAATAGTACGAGTCATTTTCGGTATCCTTGACCAACTTCATCGTACCATCACTCGCCGAACCAGTGTAAGTGACGGTGTAAGCAGCAGGACCGGTGAGGGCGATAGAGAACGTTTCTTCTTTATTCGCTAAATTCTTGTAATCCTGGCCGTTGTAATACGCATCTCTTGGGTAAATGTAAACAGGTACGCTATCACCTGCAACGATGCTTCCATCCGTGTTCCCGAGCTGAACATAAGAAGTTGAACTAGACGTGACGCTAGAAACGAGTTCGAACGTGAACTCCCCAGGATTCTCGTATTCGACAGAACCGGTGACTAAACCATTGACAGCGACCGTCAATTTGTACGGTGCTTCAGCTACACTAGTCTTAGTAAAAGTAACAAAGTATGTGCCACCCGCATCTTCGTTGACGTAGCCAAACGCACTTGGATCGAGGCCCAAACCAGAAAGCACCGATGAATCAAATAATTGAAAATCTGTGTACTCAACGAAATTTTCGTTGTTCCCATTGAAGACAGTAAGCACCAGAGAAGGTGCTTCGGATGGTACCGCCAATATACCATCGCTGTCGTAAAGCGTGATGGCGATGGCAGTCAATTCACCCGCAACTCCATATGTTATTCCAGGACCTGAGATAACGCACCTTTTCTCATCCACATCCGTGCTTACGGAAGAGGAGATTGGTATGTTCGAGAACGGAGAGCCTGCAATAGCCTCACTATCGTAAGCAATATCGACCGTGACCGTAGCGTCTGTGCTACCCTCAATCATATACTCAAATCGATAAACTCGGGAAGATTCGTCCCATGTTGGACCGCTTTGAATAATCGATCCCGCAGTCGTGGTAACAGTCACTTCAAACGAAGAGGCACTTGTACCTGCCGTGACGAGAAAATCTGAGGCATCACGAGGATCTATGGCAATGTAAGTTTGGATGCCGAGAGAGCCTCCAACAATACCAGGTCCAGAAGCGCGCGTGTAGCTCGCGCTAATAGCACCAGCAACAATCTCCTGCTGGAATGGCGAATTGGCAATATCCACGCCGCGAATATTGAGGGCCGTTTCCATGTAACCAATAACAGATGGGGTGTATTCGATGGTGTATTTCCCAGTAGCACTGTCAAAAGTCACAGAGTGTTCCTGGATGGTCGATTCTTCCATTAATAAGGCATCATCAGAGTAAATCGTTTGTGAAATACCATCGATGATGTCATTCACGAGATTACCGCGGTCCTTCTTGAAGTTTCCATACACATCTCTCGCCTCCAAAGTCAACGTAGCCTTACTGTTGACTGTTGCAGAAGCCGTAATACCAGCACCAGTGAGGGTAAATTTCGAATAATCCGCATCAGATGCGATGACTTCCATGTTCAATGGTAACTGAGACCCACCAGGGCCGTCCAGGACTAGCCCATCTGATATGTATGCTCGGAGAGCATAAGTTCCAGTCGTTTCCGCAGACCAGCGCACTCGCCAGTTTCCTGGTTCAGATGCACCAATTTCTTGTGCGTAGCCATACTTAGCAGGAGCTGGCCCGCTTACGTACTTGTAGCCTTCAGGCCCGTATTTGTTCGGAGCCGCGAATGTAAGATTCGTCGGCGTACCATACGGATCATACGTCAATTGGTTCGAGTACTTATCCGCAGTAATAATCTGATAGTTGTGTTCCGAACCAGCAACGGCTACCTGCGTCAATGGAACTGTTCGGTCATTTCTTGTGTACGAACTTGAAGCTACGGCAACCCCAGGATCGACATTCACGTAAATAATACCGTTGGCGGGTGAATCTATGACAGTTTCTGTGCTCATGCCGTCAACTGGTCGAATTGCAGAAATTGTCAACTGCGCCGGGGAGGTCACTACGGCTGTAAAAGAAACCTTGATTGAACCATCCGGGTTCGTAGTGAAAGATGGCTCTTGTCCACCACCGGCCGAAAGTTCGAGATTTCTTGACACTACTTTAAATTTGTTCGTATCAGGCATCTTCGTGATCGTGTTGCCTGACGCATCGACAGGCTGAATGGTGAACGAAGTAACTTCGCCAGCCCTGGCAGTCATCGTAGCATCACTCAAAGCTTCACCGTACGCGAACGAGTACATTGGCGAGATATTTGGAGAAGCAACCGACATCGTGTACGGAGAACCGATAATGTGATCACCGTCGTAAGTGATGTTGAACTGATATTCAACACCATTTCCGCCAGTTGGCAACGTGTACACAATGTTGTAAGTGCCATCTTCATTATCAGACAAGGTAGCGACATTGGTGAGGAGCGACCCAGCTGTTGGTTTCGTTTGAATTGCAGAAACAACGAGCGGATTTCCGTCTCCACCAATTGTGATTTCGTTATTGAATTCATCCCGGGCAACAAATTTTAACGTTCCACTTTCCATTGCAGTGACAGTACTTGGAGGTGTCGCGAGTAATCCCGAAGTTTTGGAATTCGGTGAACCCGCAGTAACTGTGATGGAAACGGACTCTCCAGAGACAAGACATCCGTCAGGGTTGACCTCCAAATCATCCGGTGAGCCACTCGCGCAAAGTCTTACAGACATGTCAAACGTCCCCGTGAGGTAAGTTATGTTGTAAAATACTTCGAACAAGCACTGGTCAGTCGTGAGACCAAAGCAACCATCGAGTGCAAAGCAGTTCTCCGAGCTTGAGGAAAATTTTTCTCCCATGTTGCCTTCCGAAGTTCCAACAAAATCAATGCGGCAGGAAGTCAACGCATCTTCTCTCTCGTCTTCTGACAATTTATAGAGAGCATTAGAGCCGGCATCATAGGCTGAGATGAGCACAGATTTTCGTTCGTCCGCGATAGAACCAGACAGACCGTCCCCATTCATGAGAGAGTTTGCCGCATTCACAACGCCAGGAACAACTGTGACCTTGAATTGTTTGACTTGAACCGCATCAGAGACCGGTGCCGATCCTTCAGTTGTTGAGATACCCATAGCAAATCTCGGTTGCAAGCTGACAGAGATGGTGTATGCAGCGGTGTTGGAGAAAGTCAACGAAGCTTCAGCAGACACCGATCCATCAGGAAACGCCTCCACGTAGTTTGAAGGAATTCTGCAGTCCGGAAAGAATGATGATGACGGGAAGCATGCCAACGAAGTAAATTCAGCATTCAAAGTTTCCGCTTGTGACGCGGTAGCCGTGACTGTGAACACATCCCCGGGGTAATCCGAGGAATAGTATTGCACGTTGCCGTATGAATCTTTCGCCGAAATCGCAAACTCAACGGGAAATCCTGCGGTAGCAACAATCGGGTTCGTTCCTTGAACACCAGATGCAATAACAACATCAACGCTGGAAGCTGTAGTGAAATCTGGTCGGATGACGAGATTAGAATATCCTCCAAACTCGGCAACAAGATCAGTGCTAGCACCAGCCTCATCGAAAGCAATCTCACGTAAGCGAGCGCCAATTTCGACGCCGTTCGCCGTGATAGATATCGGCCACGTTCCTGCCGTACTGTAGTAGTAGTCGATTCGGAACTCACCCGTTGTACCTTCCACTGCTGTGATGGCGATATCAGATCCAGAGAGTACGGTTCCACCAATTGATAACTGGATGGTGACATCATTTCTGCCCATTTGGACTCCATCTTGATCAAATGTCAAGATACGGAAAGAACCTGAGGGTTTTCCCGTGCTTGCTACAGATGCGAAGCCAAGCGTAAGATCACCATCACTGGTGGACAAATATGCAGCTTTGTAGGTAGTCTGCAATGGATCCAAAGTCTGAACAGAATCGGCAGTTTTGATATCCAACAAACAACCTGATGAAGGAATGGTGATGAAATCGCATCCAATTTGAACAAAACCAGTGCCGTACTCAATCTTGAGCAATGCTGCTCCGGCAGCCACAGGCGTGTACGTGATGGTGTAAGTACCATCACTGTTATCAGTTACAGTTGTCGTAGAGCCTGTCTGGTTCAAACTCGCCCGGAAAGTATCTCCACCCGACGTTTTTAAGTTGCCAAAGGAATCCACAGCTTGAATGACAACTTCTGACGCAGCTCCAAACAGAGTTCCTCGGACACCCGCGCCACTAAGGAAGGACTTGGAAGCAGAAGCGGCTCCAGCAGTAACAGTGAAAACTCGAGGAGAATCTGCGATGTTTGCACCATTTATCTTGAACGAGAGACTAGAGGTACCAGCCACTGAAGGAGTGTACGAAACGTTGTACTGACCGAGTGCTGTATCAAAGACAAAGGATGGTGCAGTCTCCGTAACAAGATCTTTCGTAACACCGAGGCCACGCGATACCACTAACGAAGAAGAGGCACTCGCAGCACTCGTGTAGACTCTGTTCGAGTACTTATCTCGTGGAACAACGACAAAACTGGACTTCACTCCAGCTTTGGCAGAGTTCCACCCCGTACCCGAGGCCGTAGAAGTCGTAGCTACGATAGGTCCAGAGGTGATGTATGCTTTATAGCTTGAAACGTCGGTAGCAGCAACACCGTCAACATACAATTTTAAAGTGTACGTTCCCGTGATTGTTCCTAAATACTGAAGAGTCACCAAACCAATTTGAGTGCCGTCTGAACCGAGAGTAATTGAAATGGCATCAGCGCTGTTAGAAACTACTGGTAAAGAGCCAAACAAGGTACTCGATTTCGTAGTTGACTGCAAAATCATTTCAGCCTTGACATCCACAGATCCAGCTGGGGAAGAAGTCAGGGCGTTTCCATATCTATCGTACAAACGCACAACCCATGTTCCACGAGTCACAGACGTTGCATTCGTGATAGAAATGAGCTTCGTCGTGCTACCAACGACGGCACCAGGACTCACGACAGCAGTGAAGCTTCTGACCGTGGCCGCAGTGGCTCCAGCCGGTGTCACAGAAACTGTCACCGGTGTTGTACCTGCCGTTGTGAAAGTGTATGAAACCTTATAACCGCCCGTATTTGTATTCCAAACACCCTGCGAAAGGACAATGTTGTTCGCCCGAAGCACGACAACCATTAGCACGTCACTTACCGCAACGTTTCCATATACATCAGCGGGAAAGATGTACAGCGAATATTCCGTACCAGCAACAAAAGCAGCAGAGCTTCCTTGTGCAGGTAAACCAGCCGAAGCAGCAAATGAAGCAGTTCCGTCGACCAAGGCCGGCGCAACCACATTATTCGTCGCAATGATAATCTCTGGGTTCACCATCGTCAATGCTACTCCACTGGCATAGGCCAAGACAGAGTATTGATCGGATGCGAACTTAAGTACACCTTCGGCGACTAATCCAGTTCCGGTACTGTCGGCCTTAATAGTCAAAGTTTGGATTCTCGCGGTGTTTTTCGACTTGATCTGGACAATTACGTCATCCGAAAATCGAGCCGTGGTGATGGCGTTTCCATATGAATCTTTCAAACTCAACGGTAACGATAACGTAGCTCCGGGCGCGTACCCACCTGCTGGAGTTGAAGGCTTGGTAATAGTAGACACACTTCCACTTGCCTTCGCGGCAGCTAAAGTGAAAGAAACAGGCGAGTCCTTCACCGCATGATAGACCGAAGGCGTGTCCGCATCAGCTTTAGATACTGAAAGTGTGTAAGTCCCAGACTTCGTTGTGTACAATTTGTCCACATAAAGACGGCGATTCATATCCGCGTCTCCTGCACCGGTTCCTAGTGGTGATAAAGTCAATGATACTTGACTTTGAGGTCGAGAAAGTTTCGAGAGAAACGTCGTGGAAATCGTGTTCATATCCAAATTATATTCCAGGTTCCATTGATTTATGATGAACGTCAAACTCGATCCAACAACGCCAGAAACTGGTGCACCGGTCACCTTGAAGTAATCTGCCTCGTTCGTGAGGAACACAGAGGCAATGTGGGTAGACGATCCTTGATCAAGCGGGTACCCGTCTACTGAGACTGTAAGTGTGTATGTTTCAGCGTACAGGGGAGTAAATGATCCATAGTATGAACCAACCGACCCTGTTCTATCAGAAAGAGAATTCGAAACTTCTGCAGCTCTAGTTCCGGAGATGCTCCCAGTCACAGTGACAGAAAATGCAGAGGATTGTCCAGAAACAGCAATGCTATTTCCAAGACGGTCGATAGCAATGACATAAAAGTAAGCAGGTTGACCAACTTCGATGTATTCACTCGGCGTGGTCATCGTAGACTTAGTACTTGGTACATCAGAAACCACGTTGATACTGGTAGATGTACTGAGAGTTTCACGATCGAATGGTTGGTCTGTATCCACATTCAATAGGTTACTTATCATCGCAGTGAACGTATATGTTCCAACTGTATTCACTGACGGAATCGAAACAAGATGCTTACCAGCAGAGATACACGATGTGAAGGTACCTGGTTCTGATAACTCACCACCGGTGACACCCCACGCCCAATTGAAGTTATCGCGCGTAACACACGTCGGATTCGAATAGATATCTTTTATGGATACTATTATTTTTTGAGTTCCAACACGTCTAGTGCCGTAATCCACCGTAGTTGACGAGGTAGCAATGTATGTGCTCGCTTTTACAACAATTGTCTTGGAAACCGCAAGCTCATTCGTATTGACGTAAATCTTGAAGGTGTACGAGCCAGCAACTTGTGGAGCTGTGAACTTAATTTTAATGTCATACGGTTCTTGCGTATCCAAGGGAGTAATGACGATGCTGTCAGTAAATGAAGACGACGCAGGCGTACTCGTGAACACGATACCACTTGCACTCGGAACTTCCTCGTAATTTGTGGCTTGGTTCCCTTGAGAATCCAAAGGATCAAGCGTGAACTCTTCCTCCTCGCCCGCAATCAAGGATGTCGGGAAGTCTACCGCGACAGACTCCTCAGAAATCGGACCATGTCTCACGTCGATGACAAGTTTATTATCAACGAATTGAGAAATAGCTTCACCATATTCATCACTTCCAATTTTTACATCTAACTCAATCAATACCGGAGCCTTAATCAAGAGTGAAATTGAATACGTGCCATCAAAATTGTCTTTCCAGGGCTGAGCAGACAGGCCCGCGTTCTCAACAATAGCTTGGCCCGCATTCTCATGACCAGCAGGGAAGACGCAGCTCGTGTAATCAGCGGCGGTACCAAATTTGCAAAGATACGAGACAAACAAACTTTGGCCACCATTAGAGAGATCGATCAAGTTATCAAGTGTTTGAGAATCTCCAGAATTCCAGCCTCGTGTGACAACTGTGTAAGTGACGGTCCCAGTTTGCGTGAAGCTCTCCTTGCCACCCGTTGCAGAATCTCTTTCCACACAATCAACGGCGTTTGAATTCAAGGGTTCCGTCGCCGATCCTTCATCACAGACGCCGTACATATACGAGTTCTCTGGACTGATGACGGTTTCAGAAACTTCAAATGAAGTGATCATTGCGCCTGAGGCCAATTGACCACCAAACACAAAGCTTCCCGCATCGTTCTTGAACACCACCATGGCAATGTAGAAGCCTGCATCAGATGCATCGTAAGAAATCGTGTACGTACCGTCAGCATTGTGCACGGCGCTCGCAGGCACAGCGCTAGATCCACACCCAGCTGGATCAGCCGCTGCTACAGTTCTGCTCGAGACTTTGCAAACCCGAGCAACGAAATCTTTGTCTTCTCCGTAGACTAATCCCGAAGATTTCGACGAAATTTTGTTTGGGAGAACGCTATCGTACGGAGTCAACTCAAAACTGGACTGGCCAGTTCCTTTGTTGTCCGTAGTAGAAGAAGTATCGGAATACTGCAAGTCCCAAATTGTATGCGCGACAGACATCGTACCCGGAATGACCGTGAACTCTTCGTAATCGGGGATGAGGTTTGCTTGAACAACCGTAGTAGAATCGTACGGCGCCCCAGTACCCGCCTGAACGAAATAACCTTCATAAGCGAGCATCTTACCCACTGTCGGCCAATATTGCAGAGCGAAGGTTTCTTCATTCTCATCGTCGTACAAGCTCATGAAGTAAGCCTCCACTTTAAAGCGAGTGGCAATTTTCCTATCTACTGTAAAATATGCATTATCATCGTAAACCGCAGCCGAAGCAGAGTCAGCTGTTGATGCTGTAATATCCGTGCCAATGACTAAGACATTGTTGATTTCTACAGTTGGAACATCTGTTCCGATGATTGTAGGCGACCACGTAACACTACTTCCCGAGTACTGGCTTACTTTTGAGGTGAAGTAATGCGTTTTCAAGGTAGAAGACACCGTTCCGATGTTCTTTAATCCCGTGTTAGAATTGGCCATGAAACCCTCGGTGTCGAGCTCGATAGTGTAGCCAACTTTGTCAGTTGACGATGCTTTGAACACGGACGTAGAACGCTGCGTACTCGGTTCAAGCGAGTAATATTGCGCCATATCTCCTGCAGTCATTCTCGTAAGTGTTACGGTGTACGTGGTGCAGAGAGAGTCCGTGCACGTCGCATCCGGAGTATCCTTCGTACTACTGGGAAGAATTGTTAAGCTGACCGTAACGGGGGTTCCAGGAACTAAGTCATACACGGTATAACTCGTATCCGTTCCATGGATGGCATCACCCGCATCATTTGTTTTAACAACATCGTTGATTCGGACATACGTTCCTGGGTACAATTCCCACTCAACTGTGGCGGCGTCGGCGCCATGTTGGATGCTTCTGGTGTACGCGAGAACAGAAGCGTCAAACGAAAGTGGTTCGGTCACAGCACTACCAGTAAAATCGACACCTCCAACATTTACCGTACCGTTGATATCGTACGCATTAATAGAAGACAAGATGGCAATGTCCTCAGAACTCTGAGGACTTCGGGTTACCTGTATTGTGTACGTGTTGATGACGGTGACACCATCTTCTTCATCTGTGTATTCCACGGAGACTGCCACATAGTTCTGATCACCAACGTCAGGATAAACTTTGTAACTCTCGGATGAATCCAACAAAGTTCTTGCGCCAGTTCCTAAGGATACATACACAACGGACCCTTCCTTGGCAACCAAGTTAGCGGCCGCTCTAATATCGAGTTCAGTCGTGTCGTACCCAACCGTGGCAGAGTACGTGTTCACGGTTGCATCAAACGATGGCGTGAATCCACTCGGAGTGAGACTGAGAGATGTAAGATATGGCGCAACTTTACGAGACGATGAGATAATGTAAGAACCGGAAAATCCAGTTGTTCTCGACGTTACTGCAATGGTGATATCAATCTTGCCAAACGGAATTTCGACGCAAGAAGCGACATTGGTAGCAACCGCGAGTGGCGCACCTCCACCCATTTGAATGCTTGAACTGTAACTCACAGTATCGAATGACATGGTGAAGCAAACGGATGAGGAATCAAACGGAACTGGCATGTCGTATGCGTACGTCGTGGCAGCAAAAGAAGGGTCCAGTTTAGCACCCGTCGAGCCTGAAATACTGAGAGTATTCAAAGTTGGGAGTGCCTCTTTTGTAAAGGTAACTGTGTAAACGTTCACGACGTTCAAGTTACTCAAATCCCTCACATAAATTTTCAGTGCTCCGATATCTTCCGTAACACCCGTAGTGTCGTGTGTTTGTTTTCCACTTGTCAAGCACGTTGAGAAGTCTTGACTCAAACTGACTAGACACGTAGAGCTGGTACTGCTTTTAGATACGGTGTAAGTGAAGCTGTTCTCTGCGCTCCCCAAGGCAGCCACGTAATTGTAACGAGACGTTGAGAAGGTTGGCGTAACAGAAGATGAGGAAAAGGTCAAAGAGTCTAACTTTGGCAACGTGCCACGTGTAACATAGTACATGTAAATAGACTCGACTCCACCTATTGCAAGACTTCCTTGCACAGTTATCGTAATTGCAGTCGTCGTGCCTTCCGCAACTGGCACAGTCAAACGCCCACTTTCTGGGAAAGCAATACGTGAGAGACTACCATATTGTACGAAAGCATCAGAGACTGGAACATCGCCAGTTTTAAGGAATGCCACAGAGATGTCTAATTCAGATTTTGTCGCAGCGACTGTAGACCGGTAGACGTAAACGGATGTTGAAAACGAGGGCGAAAGTAAAATCGCTGCGTCACTCGAGTCCACGACAGCGATACTCGTGAGTTTCGGAGTATATGGCCTCGTAAATGTGAACGTGTACGTCGAACCGCCATCCACGTTTTGACCCTCAGCAACTGACTGCAGAGTAATAGAGGAGAGGCCGGAACCATCCGTAGGAACAACAGTCACCGTGTGCGTGCTCAAACCTTCATCGATTCGTAGTGGTAACGCGTATGCACCAGAAGTAGAACAACTCACATCGGCTTGATCACACGTTACCTCAACTCCATCAACAAACAGGACGGAAGATGAAGACGGCGTGATTGTGATCAAAGTCTCGTACACGTATTGCGGCACATCCACATTATACATATATGTATTGCTCGAGAATGCAGTCGGATCGGTGAATGAGGGACTTTCTGATGGACTGCCGTCCGAGGTGGTGGGATCTGACTCCCATTTATAGTTGCCAATTTCAAGTGCGGTGACCGATGAAGCGTCTGCTCGAGTAATTGAAATGGAATATACAGTCGTGCCCTCCGCGCCAGAAACAGTTACGAGCAAAGCATTGACGCCGTAATCTAACGCAACTGGAGTCGTTAGTGAAGATTCACTCGTTATTGACTTAGTTCCATCAGGCGCCGCAACCGTGAGGGAAACATGCGGCACATCTGAAGAAACAATGGAAGACAGAGTAATAGAAGAGACTGTGGCTAACACGTTTACAGCGTACGTGTAAGAACTTGCCGTAAACGCAGGAACCATTTGTTCGCCGATAACATCAAGAGAAGACAAGAATGGTGATTCCTTCACGTCCACGTAGAATGTATACGTGCTCTTTACAGTCTCATCTAAAGATGTAACCGTCATAACCACAATCGTATCTGTAGTTGAGAGCTCGATACCTTGAGAGGATCCGCTCAAGAAAGAAGCAGTAGATTCGTACCCGCCGGAGGAAACAAATGTGATTGCACTCCTGGTGGTGTCTCCATTCACAATTGGTTTAAAAGTGAGACCTTCGCCATTATTATCGTACGAGTATTCGAGGTAATACGTAAACGTTTTCGGAGAGAAATTCAGCTGATTTTGCCCCTTCGACAGAGTGACGCTCGAAAATGTAGGCACATCTGGGCGAATGAAAGTTACCAAGTAAAACGTTTCCGATGTGGCTGAATATACCGTAACTCGAACAGTCTTGGAGCCAACGTTGAGTGAAATTTCCGAAAAGTAAGAGCACGTCAGCAAACTGCACGTAGACGCTTCGGATCCATCGATAGTGACCGATTGAGTCGTAAAGCAATTGTCGGTATCACCGCTGGCAATTTGCTCTGCTGTGCAACTCAAGGAATCGTCAATGAACGTGAGCAATTGTACGGTGGAAGTGTCAGCATTGACGTAAACGTTGTAGCTGGGGACCGAAGTAGAAAATCCAGACGCAGTCTCATCCAATGAGGAAACAAGGCCGAATTCTCCTCCACCAATAGTGATATCTTTCAGAGAAATGGATTGCACCGGGTCAACACCAAGCAAATCAAAGCTGACATATGGAATAAAACCACCGCCGAAAGTAACATCAAGCGGTGGCGTGGCAGACCCATAGAACACTTTAATTCTCTCAGCTTCTTCCGTGGATCCACTGCCTCCTTGTCCATATTCATCATCCTTACCAAAGTCATTGTAGGTATCGATAATGATAGAAATACCGACATCGGTTTCACCAATCCAGTTTGCCGAACCATCTCTGAAAATAGGAGGTTTCAAAACGAGTCTGAATACGCCTCTTTGATCTGTTGCTGCAGTCCACAAGTCACTGGCCTCGTAGATTGTACCGATTGAGGAATAATCGGAAGTTCTAGTACCAATGGAGGTGATGGCATCGTTGTTACTTGGATCGGACCCACCATCGAAACTGAGTTCGATTCGTACCTTTGTATCATCAGACGTTGCAGCTTCAGAGCTTTCGTCATAAACTCTCACTTCCATGTCTAGGAGTACATCCGTGGCATTTCCGGGCTCATATGTCAAGAACCCTTTATAGCTTGTTAATCCATTCGTGACATCGATGAATCGAGCTTTTTTGGACAAGGCGTGAAGCAAGTACAGAGAATCTGCTGCGTCTGGCGATACGTAAGCTCCAGACTTCAACCAGTCAAGATTCGGGTCCATTTGCTGTCTCTGCCAATCGCTATAAACGCTCAGATCGAAGTCAGCATCATAGCTCTTGCCCATGATGGCTCTTTTAAGAGCTAAAACGTCGGAAACATCGAAAGAACAATCTCCGTTGACGTCCCCAAACTTACATCCACTATCAACACCACTTGCGCACGTCCCGACTCCATTACAAACTGCTTCGGTATCAGTATCTTGGAGGAGTGATCTCATGTGGGAAGGAAGTACGGCAATTTCCACCTCCAAAACTTCGGAGATAGAGCCATCCTCGAGCAATTGACGACGACGTTTCTTTCCAGAGTAGCTGTTAAGAGCGATATCACCTGAACCAGTCATGTTAGAAACGAAGGCAGCTGCTGTTATGTCGGCACCATCGGTACCCTCAACAGTCAAGACCTGGACTGTGGTTTTGATTTTAGCCAAAATCTTGAAGGAAGTTTTCACAGAGAACGAAATCGTAGCGACGTGAATGGAGGAACCACTTACGGTAGAAAGCGGCTCGGTACCAATCATGAGCACTTCAGTGGACGGGTTATTCCTGGTACAGGCAAAATCGTATTGAGCCCAGTCGTCTCCTACCGTGCAACCAGTCGCTGCGATCATATTTGAATCAAACTGGGTAACGAGTTGGAAACTTCGAAGATTCGCAGATCCCGAATTGATTCGAACTTCAATGTCGAACGTTTCGTCTTTAATCTTCGGAGGAAACGGAATGCCTGTCAACGCACCCAAGGAAACGTCATTCTCAGCTGGCAAGAGATTCGGGGCAATCGAAGAAGTTGCCGATACGAGGTAATCGACACTGCCATCAGCGCAAACAGCAGAAGCAGAAATGAGAACTCGAGTCCAATACTGGTTCTTCAAAGTCGCCGTGCTTCCACTGACTTCAATGATAGAGGGCAAAGTAGAGTCGAATTTGACTACTTCTTCCCAGTTGAAGACTGCTTGCACTTCTTCCGAAGACACCGCGTTGGAAATCTGAGATCCATCATTGAAGTACATGTGTACATCTAAAGATTTTGTTGCGTCTACCAGGCCGATGAAAGAAGTAGACGCGTCCCAAATATCTTCATCAAAGAGGACAGAGGTCAGCGTTACTGGTGTATCCGAAAGCGCAAAAGTCGTCTCAATGGTAGACTCGGCAAAAGTGCTACTAATAGCTGCATTTCCAGTAGTGGATCCAGCAGCAGCAATTATCACCTCCGAAGAAGTGGAGGACTGGGTCAATGTGAATATGTCAGAGGCTGTGTAAGATGTTTCGCTGGTGATATCAAAAACTGAGCCATCCGTTAAAGTAGCAACTGACTTCAATATCGCTCGTTGATAACTACTGGTGCACACAATCTTGTTCAAAGACAGTTTTTCAATGTCGCTGCTTCCTGTGAATGCCGGATACGGAGTCATCACTGTTTGCGTGCTCATATGTTTAACTATGTCAATCGTCACCTTCGCCGTCTTCATCTCATCTGTCCAAATGCCCATAACGGTGATGCTCGTGTCATCAGTTGAACCAAATATGGTGAGCACACCATCGTTAGATACGCGAGCATATGAGTGATTGGTTACGTATGTGGGATTGTTGTAGATATCGAGATCGGTAGGGTGTTTTATCAGAAACTGAGACGTGGCTGAAGATGTGAAACTCTGAATATCACCGTCAGAGTATGTTCCAGTAAGTTCCAAGTTAGCAACACTTCCGATATTCATAGGAGCGTTCGTAGAGAGATCACCTTCAAAGGTAAGCTTGGATGCACTCGCAGTCAAATTCACATATTCGAGATCAGCGATGACAGCTTCGACACCACCGTAGCCGTAAATGATATCTTCACCTCCTACGGCACCGTTACAGGTGGTCGTAAGCAGCTTTGCCTGGATGACATCATAGCCTTCCATACCGCCTTTCACATCTCCAATTTCTCCATAGTAAGGTGCGGCCGTGTTGTCTGAGCCAGCCGTGCTTATAATGCTCAAACCGTTGTATCGGATACCGGTACTTACGGTCAGGCCAGGCAGGTGAGAAAGTTCGTTGACTTTGTTATCTTTAAAGCGGGCATAGACAACAATAGCGCCTTGCGCACCCTTACGATTCAACTTTTGAATCATATTCACAGACACATCAGCGTATGTATCTGCGTTCAAATCGGAAGGAGTCTGCGAATCAAACTGTTCGGAAGTAAATTCAGCTCGGGAAACAAGTACAGGTCGAAGCGACTCGATACCGATAGGGTCGGAAATTGCCGAGATAGTCACCGATGGCTCGACTGCCAAATTCGAATTTATCAGAGTAATTGTCGCCTTACCAACGCCATTGGTTTCTACGATTGTAGTACTGCCATCCCTAAATGAGAACGCATCCCCTTCTGTATTGTTCAAGTACAAGTCAACCATACACGTGATGTCAACTTCATCTTGGTCAGTTAAACCACTCCCGCCATATGTTGCCAACGCAGAGATGTTGGTGTATTGATACACTGAACTGCAATCCTCGTAATACACATCCTCGACCGGAGCCAATACTTTATCTTGTGCTTCTAAAGACACAACTTTCGGAAACCAGACTCTGATAGATGAAACGACAAACTGTGCACCGTCCCCAGAGGTCAATTTGACAGATGCCGCAGCAGCACCAGCTTCGTTCGTTTTTCCAATTTTGGCCACACAGGCGTTTTGCGTCCCGTCCACACCGTTGATTTTCAAGTTACCCGTTTCTACGGTAAGTACAGCACTCGACGTTATAGAGCATTCAACACTTTGCATAACTTCGTCGCCTCCGTTTTTAATGTAATTGTCTGGGTTTCTGTACACAGCGTATCCAACAATTTCCGTCTCTTGTATTGCCCTCGTGGTGTCCAAAACTGCCGTATTGACGATCTCAGTCTTGGAAACAATGCTGTAGGAACCGATAATCTCGTTGGTGTCGAGTACAATAAGTTGGGCGTTTGTGACACTACCACCTCGTGCATCCGTTACATACGCGTCAAAGCTTTCTAAGAATGTGTAGCCACCGATCGTTACCAAGGAATCAACATTGAGTGCAGCCACGTCGTTGTAGGTTCCCACCGGTACGTTGTTGATGGTAAACGTGATGTAGCCCAAAATGACTTCGTCACCCGTGAGATCTGCCAGTGTAGCGCTGGAGGTAGCTCCAGCGACAACGATAGAGACGATTCCTTCCGTGCTGTTTCTTTCTAATCCAACAGCCGCAGAGTTGTATCCGGTAGAAGTAGTGAAAGAGTCAAATCGAAGAACTGTGGTATTGTATTTCAAACTACCACTCCATGCTCCGAGCGGAAAGCCGCCCGTATTCGCTGAAACTGGAACTGTGAGTTCGTTCTCGCTGAAGCGAGGGGACTTCGGCATCTCAAGGATGACACCACCAGTCGAGGGAAGCGCAACATAGGTCGCAGAGTTCGCAAGCTGGACGGAAAGGATGGACGATGTCGAGGAATCCTCAATACCGTATCGGAAGAGCAGCTGCGCTTTCATAGAAACAACTTCGTCGGCTTGGAACCACGCGGTCGGAACATCGAGTTCACAAGATCCAACGCCAGTAGTGAGCGAAGGCAAGGCGCAACCGATGGAGGCAACAGAGGTTGCATCTTCCGATAACGTTGCCGACAGGCGTAACGACAATCCAGTTTGCAAAACTGTGCCAGCAGTCGTGGCGTCCATCAATTGAAATCTCACCTGCAATTTCGCTGTATCTGGATACACCGTGCTCGTTAGAACAATTAACTTCACAGAAGACACCGGACGACGAGAGATTGCAATTGTAGCGGATGCTTCAGTGAAACCAGTTGGGGTGGAGTCTCCACATCGATCAGCCATCAGCTTGGCGGAAACGCTTTTCGTGGTGGTTGTTGATCCAGGAACGAAAATACCGAATTCGCGAGAGAATGCACCCAATGACGCGTAGGTGGTCGAGCCAATGCCAAAACCATCTCCAGATATTTGATAATCATCGGAAATAATCTGCGGTTGGAGCGCGGAAACGTAAGAGTCTTCATTCGCACCAGCGATGGGGTCCGGGGTTTCAAACGTAAGCACCGGAGTGTACGTATACCCAAGCGCAGACATGTGAGGATCAAGCGATACACCAGTGTATGGGAAGATCGTGGCGCTCGTAGAACCGACGGAGCTTGAAGCGCATTTAGATTCACACGTCTCCACGACAAGTGCAACGGTAATGTTTTCTTTTGCAAATTCTCCGCTTGGGCCCGAGGCTGTCACGGAAAACAAACCAGCAGAAGACATAGGAGCTTCAACGGCATAGCGCACCGGTAATTCGCCATCTGCGCTTGAAATATATGATTCAGCCTCGGCAAAACTCATGGCAGCATTCGCGAAATATGTCTCGTTAGTCGAAGTAAATTCGAAGCGGACTCTGGTGTATTCTCCGCTGACACCAGTACCAGCGTAATCGAAGAGCTGTGCCTGGAAAGTAAGCGAATCGTACGGAGATTCAGGGAGGACGATGATATCATCAACGGACGTCGCGAACAAGAACCTGTAGTCCCCTTCAAGAACCTTCAATAAGAACTGCGCATCTCTAAGTTCTGGGCATGGTGATCCGCTAGCTCCATGTACTGCACATCGAGATGTGTCGAAATCTTCACCGCGCATCCAGTCCATAGTAGGATCAACTTGTTTGCGCTGGAAGGAGTCCGCATCGCCCAAGGTCGAAGTAAGATTCGTGTATTCATCCGAGCCAGCAATCCAACGCATGAGAGCGAGGTAATCGTTTGCGTCGAACTTACAGTCACCATTAACATCACCTTGCACATTCGTCGAGCACGTAAAGTCTTGGAGGAGCGTACGTTTCGCGCTTCTGGAGCGCTTCTCAGCTGCTAAATACTCGTGCGAAGCTCGCTTTTCGTCAGGAGATTTGGTGGTCGCTGGGACCACTGCCATGTGCTGAGCTGGTACTTTGACGTTGGAGTTCACCCAGTCTTTCGGAGCACCAACAGAGAGCAAAGAGCGACGTCTCGCACCATTCAACTTAACGTAAGTCGTTCCAGCTACCGAAGCTTCGTTTGAATACGTGGCTCCGTCAGAAAGAACAATAGATGAAACTTGAGTGTAAATAAGACTGGTGGTCGCAGTGGACAAAGTAGACAACGTTATTGACGCGATCTCAGCCTCTTCCCCGATGAGTTCTTCTTGAACAGCACTACCGACGAGAGAAATTTTCCCACTCGCAGTATCAATGTTGCAAATAAAAATTTCCTTTGACCATTCGTTGGAAACAGTGCAATCTGTTACTGTGAAGTCAGTTGCGGTAGTCTCAATCTCAATCACAAAAGACTCGAGTGACGCTTCACCTGTATTGACCGAAATAGGAATGACCACAGCATCTCCAAACACGCTTGGTCGTAACGGTACACCGGAAGTTAAGCCTATATCGACATCCCCAATCTCGGGTTTCAGGTTGGCATAAACCATTTCCGATGCATCTGTGTCCGCGAGAATTGAGGATGAGTTGAAAGGGCACTGCACGGTAATGCCAAGGGTGATGGACTCGTAATGGTTATCACTCAAAATTGCTCTGCCAGTGTTTGTAACTTCAATCGCGGAAGTTACGGAGGTTGACCAGAGCAGCAATGTGTCAAGCAACTCCGGACGCACCGTGACATCCGGTATAATTGTCCCATCTTCGAACGTTATTTTCGCAGAGAGTTGCGTTTCGGTCTTGACGACGCCAGTGAAAGTCGCATCAGCCGGAAATCCGGTGATGAGCTCCATGGCTTGAACTCTCAGCATTTCCGACGAAACGGTCACTGAAACCGAATCAGTTTTGCCCGCGTAAGTAGTAGTGATGATAGCAGTTCCTAATGACTTACCGTATACTACATACGTCCCATCTACAAGTCCAACTGAAGCAATGCTAGAATCACTGGAGCTTACGGTTACGAGAGAAGAAATGTCGATCGAACTATCGTCGGTGTATACGAGTTTCGAAGAAAGAGAGACGGCGGTGTAATTACCACTGCACTGAATGACTTTAAGCTCAGCGCTATCTCCGAGCGAAGAAGCGCCAGAGTATGTCGGCCACGGTGCAAGTTCTGTCTGTAAACCATCATCGGCAATATCAATTGCGAAAAAGGTTGCGGAGCCACGGACGCCCTCCGCTTCGGTGTAACCTGGAATGGTCACGAGAATCTGAAACATTCCTTGTTTGGGACCATCGGGTAAAACGGTGACTTCACCAGTAGATGAAACCTGGGCAATATCGGTACCCATGGAAACACTGAATGATGGCGGTCTGTCCGCATCATTGGTGAAGTCCACCACGCTTCCATCTTCGTATCTGACAGCAACAGTAAGTTGAATGGAAGTTGCAATGCTAGCTGGTGGATCTTTCGCACTGGACGAAGAGTCCGTGATGTATCTAGTATCTGCATTGACAAAGATAGCCGCAACTGGTGACAAAGAAATTGTTACGTTCCCAACGCCAGAATAAATCACTTCTTGATTACAAATATTGGACCATTGCGCTGTGATTGCAGATTCAGTCGAGATACTTATTGCATTTGGAGCAACGTAAGCGTTGATGACGTCCTCATCAGTCACAATTTTCACAGAATCAGCGCAACTGGTTACCCCACCATTGTTATCGAAGCAGTCAGCGGTAGAAATACCGGCCGAAATACCCATATCCTTGGTGAGATACTGTGTAGTATCATCGCTGAACGTGGCCATGAAATATAATGGACCACCTTCGCCAGCAGCCGTGAGAGATTGCTCCAAAGTTGCTTTCACATTAACGCTGTAGTCGATTTGGGCTTCCGGCGCCGTAATAGCTGACCATTGCGCCAAGTTCGGAAGCAAAGCTTCCAAATTTGCCACGGTTACTTCAGTCGAATCAATGGTGACTTCAGCGAAAGCCGAAGATCTAGAATTAGAAAGCGTTATAATACTTGATCCTGGATTAGTACCAGTTAAAGTCGCTCCAGTAACTGCGGCAACTTCAGACCGCGATGACTCGTACGCGACGGAGCACGTGACATCAACACCGGAGACAGGGTCCAGGAATTGACCGCCATACGTGACAAGAGTACGAATCGAGGACGTTTGATACAGCGGACTGACACAATCCGTGAAACTGCAGACAGCACAAGCACCAGAAATAGGGTGCAAAACTGGCTGAGCAACAGCTATTTCCACATCAAGTGGAAACCAAACCGTCACAGGAACCACAGCTGAGTAGTCCCCGACGCTGGCGGAAACTTGAATATTTTTGTATCCATCAGATGAGCCTGGCAAAATCAAAACGGAGCAGCCACCAATTGAATCGATGGCTTGCGCCGCAAAAGATGCGCTGGAACCACAATCTACCATATCGGTAACTTGAGTGTCGGAACCGACGTTCCAAACATTCATGACAGTAAGGAAGTGATCTTGCGTCGTGCCAGTCAAGTAGGCAGTATTGAGAATTTCCGCTTGATCCATGTAGGCGTACACTCCCGTGCGCGTCTTTTGGCCAACCAAAAGCGAACCAAACGAAGACGTTCCGTACAAGTGGTCAAATTGCATTTCTTCATTGACAACGTATTCCCGAGTACCCTCGTTGACGAGGGCATTCGTGGTACCCCACAACGGCATTTCAGCTTTCCCAATGGGAGCATCAGCCGCGACAATAAATCCCACCGTCCCCAAATAAACGGCGGAACCACTTGTATCGGAGAACGATTTTGTCACGTTCAAGCCAACAGATACGATACGAACTGAGTTCGTTCCAACCGCTTGAACAATAGGAGACGGGCTGAATAATTCAGAATTCACACTGAAGTAGTTGTACGACAAGTAAGTTGTGTTCCACTCTAACGTAACCATATACGAAATCAACGCTTGTGAATCAGTGGCAGCGTATAAATCAAAAGTCTCCACTCTACCAGCGTACACCGGCGAGTATCTCAATTGCATGTAAACGTGTGGGTTGTTTACCATGGTGATCTGGTGGTCATCGTTAGACGGTGGTCTCACCAAAGTGCCAGAGGATGCAAACGTTGCAATAATTTCATCTGAATACTTCAACAACATTTCAATGTCAAAAGTTACGTCGGAGTTCCACGCGCTCGAACTTGAAGCCGGAAACCAGTCGGAGCTGATCGTGGTCTCGCAGTCACCGCCACCGGAAACGGCACTGGGCAAACCGCAAGCAGTTAAAACCTCTTCAGAGCCATCAGGGGAAGTGAGTTTGAACGTTACAGAAATTCCTGACGTCAATATCTGCGGACGTCCGTTGGCGTCGCGCAACTGGTAGCGCAATCGAAAAATTGGCTCGCCTATTTCCACTGTCGGGTTTTTCAGAATGACAGACATTTCAGATGCTCTGTCTCGCGCAGTAGTGTATTCGCCAGATATTTGACCTTCAATATTCGTTAAGCTTTCGGTAGAACACGCGTCGTCGCTACCAACAGTTAGTTTCAGGCTACCAGTAGATCCTGGTGCCTTATTGTTGAACGCAAAGAAGTCTCTGGAGTAATATCCTTTCGGCTCATTTTGCTTGGTCGTCCCTGATGGTAATCCCGGGGAGTCCGCAGTTGTCGTCATAGAAACTTCGAAATCCGCGAGTAAGAGACCATCACCGGCGGGTTGAATCGAAATCGGGGCGATAGGATCAAACTCGTAACCAGACACGTTGTACGGATATTCCGAAGTGCCATAGAATGGATAGTGCGTCCCAAGGTCAGAGCCATCTGCGGCATAATTTTGAATAATGATCGTCACGCCAGCAACACTCTCAGTGGGAGCATCTTCGTTCCATTCGTAGTTGAATGCGTAGTTGTTCTCCTCGTTACCTTTCGTTTGAACAACATAAGTCCCAACATTCGTTTGCGAGGCTTTCGTGATCACGTTGTTTTTCACCGTCGATTCATCCAACGTTTGATTATACAGTGTTCCCCAGCGTTCGCCCATGACAATCGTCATGTCAGAGTTATTGAACACTCGGCCATCCGTGCGTCCATACTCGATAAAAACTTTGGAGTACGAGTCGCCGTAGCTCTCATCGCCATATGCAGGCTGATATGCGTAATGCGTGTAATCGCCAAGAAAACTGTTATCCAATTCACCGACAACCGTACGAGAAGTTGATGGCAAATAGCCCAAAGCGCACGAATCACCATTCAAACCAGCAATATTGAAAGGATCAAAGATTGGGTCATACACCCTCGCCGTCACCGTCAAATACGAATATTCGTTATTCAATTTTGGAGTCACAATTTCGTAAGTCGAAAACATAGCGAGGAATTTGTAAACTCCAGTTGCCTTCTTCAGGTACGAGCCATCGACAGCCGTGGGACAGACTTTGGTAGAGTTCTCCTCACCGTTCCACAACTTACAGCCGCCCGCTACTCGATCGTAATCTGGATCTAGGTAGTTCAACGTAGCGTCCATTTGCATGAGCTGCCACTGGGAGAAAATGGAGAGATCCTTATAATCGATCCCATTCACGGTTTGGCCCAACAAGTGATATTCAATTACAATAGCATCATCCAAGTTGAACAGACAATCGCCGTTCACGTCTCCAAAAACACGCGGATAGCAATCAACACCAATAGTTCCCTTTTTGACAGTAACACCAGTCGAAACGCAATCATCAGCTGTTTGAAGCATTTTACGACGCGAGACGTTGGAAAGCAACGTTCTTCGACGAGACGCAGAGTTCAAGGCAATTTGGGTCACACTTCTCGGAGATGTAAATGGAATTTTAGAAGTCGAGTCAAACTCATTTCTGTGAATGAAAGACTGAACATCAACTTCCAGTTCAGTCACGACAGCCTGATCCGTGACGACTTCGAACGTAATTATCGCTACTTCAGTCGCCGAACCCGTAACGGTAGACTCAGTGTTAGAAATAAGAATCGAAGCCGAAGTTGAAGGATAATTGATCGTCTCTTGGAAGTAAGATGGCCAGTCGCTGCCTACGACAGCACTGACAGCCTTGATGTAAGTGTCGTCAAAGTTAACTTTCAGCTGAGCACCAACGAGGATTTCATCGCCCGTATTGATTCTGACGGCAACTTCAAACAACTCGCCCGCGGATTTCGGCGGCAAAGGAATTCCAGTGTTTGCACCGATATCGAGATCGTACAAGTCCGCTAAAAGATTCGCATACACTTCATCAGTTCCCGTGACGGTCGGATGCTCGTTGTTCGCGTTAAGAGCAGCGGAGCAAATACTCGAAGCAGTCAAAGTGACAGCTTTGTAGTAATTCGCCTTTAATTCAACGAACGATGAAACCACTTTGATCACTTCGTCTGCACTCGAGGAGAGCTCAACGAGTGCAGAAACGGGAATGTCTTGGTCCAAAATGTCTTCAAACATCGTTCCGTCGCTGAAGACAACCTTCATTCGGACTTCTTTAGAGGTCCCAAATGAGGCAACGAATGCATTTCCGGAATCCCACTGCGTTACGTGCGAAATGGATTCGATGCTGATGCGAGTATCTGTGACCGTGATCGTTTGAGAAACTAAGAAAGCCTTTTCACCACTTCCGAAACTGGACGTCATATCAAAAGTACTCGCCGAGATCCCGCGCGCAAAGTTGGCTCCAACACCTGCACCACCAACAGTGCTGTCGGCACCGTACACGAGACCAATGGAAACATCGGAGGTAGCGTAGTTACCATACTTAGAAATGTCGAAAACAGATCCATCCGACAAGGTTGCGGATAAGGAAGCCTCGAGACTTTGGTAGTACTCAGTGCACGCAACTTTGTGAAGCGTCGTCGTCTCGTATGACGTTGAGCCTGAGTAAGCTGGAAAAGGATTAGTGCGCATATCAACATCCGTGAGAATGACCAAAGTCATGGATACTGTTGCAGTGCCGAGCTCCGGAGCATACTCAGGCAACGACGCGCTGACCGTGATCGTTCCGATCCCGTTAGAATCGGTTTTAGGAACGACGACGCCATTGATCACATCCGCCAAATCTTCACCCGTCGAAATAGTGAAATTCGCACGATCATCGAGAATAAAATTCTTGGAGGATCCGTCGTCGTAGTTGATAGTGTAGGTCAGTACAGCCTCAACGGGAATTGCGATAGGTTGTTCACTCGCACCGTCTCCTCGTCGCGTGATTCTGTTCGTGTTTGCGGAAAACTCGACAGAAATAGGAACCGCGAGGTCAACCAAAGTCGGAATAATTCCAGAGACGTTGTACGGGGTCTCGCAGACCGTCCAAATTGGTTTCAATAACGAACCATCAACGAGCGAATCAACAGAAGTTGCCCTCACTGGAATTGTTAATTGAAAGTCAGATGTACCGTTGACATTCTCCGCGACTGACAAGTCATTCGTTGAATTTACCGCGACAGAGATGTCCAAACCATCGGATTTTCTGATGTACCTCGTCGACCCGTCCGTGAAGTGCGCCCAAACCCATATCTGACCTTGATCTAATTCATTTTTGAAGTCGTGCTTGAGCTCGACGCTCACGGCCACTTCCGAATCAGCACCAATGGCAACCCCGGCAGGAGTGCTCAAAAGTTCCGTACCAGTGACGACAGCCCCTAGCAACTGGGTGACGTTGACGTAATCGTCCACGGCGCTCACGGTCACGATTGCCGTCGCGTTCAAAATGCTTGAAATGGCCGGGCTCGCAAACGAAACAATAACATCCCCAACTTCTGGGTACGCGGTGATAGTTTCGTTAGATGTCGTATTCGTCAATTCGTCATAAACTTCCACAATTTCCGGAACTTTTTCGATCGTCGACGCATACGCTTCGTTCACTGTAATTCGCGTCTTTGAGAGGGAAACTGCTTCCGCTACGGAATCTTCGGAATCTTCCACTTGAAAAGAGGTGTAACAGGTGACGTCGTTGTTGTAAATTGATTCTAAGTTATCACCGCCAAATGTCACGTACGCCTTAATATCTGCATACTGCCAAAGTTTCTCCGAGCACGACGGATAAGTAATCGAAGTTTCATAAGACGTCGTGTTCGACGTTTCGTTGTAAGTTGCAATCGTATTTGTGATTGATGGTAAATTGATCGGGTTCAAGACAGCATCGGTGACGACAATTTCAGACTCAAGCGGGTAGTACACGTTGAGCGAGGTAGAAGAACTCAAACTTCCACTCGTTGTGGTGATCGAAAAGTTGCCGTGTCCGGTATGCGTTTCGTCGATGGTAATGTCGCAACCCGACGAGCTGACGGCCAAGGTGAATGCAGTTGAGGAGCCGGTGCTGCTCGAGCACGAACTTGGTTTAAGGACGGCATCCGAAGTGCTCGGCGAAGACCAAACAACGTAAGTCACGATGCTCGTGGACGTACCTTCCGAAGTGATGGGGTACGCATTGACCAAGTCAGTTTGACCGATCGCTGAATACATCTTCACTTGCTTCGTAGAACTCACCAATCCGGGTTCTAAGCCACCCGAAGGGGCACTGCGAGAGTACGAATTTACGACGCTCGCAGTTCCCGTTGGAACGTAAGTGCGCAAGCCCCAGTTTGCCATTTGCCTAACGGTGGCTGATAACAATCCTTGGTCACAGTCAAACCAGGAGCTTCCAGCAACACACGCGTACGTACCGAATGAGCTCGTGTACGACGTGATCTTTTGCCTGAGCGTTATCTCTCCGATCTTTAACTTCGTACCTTTCGTCTCTTCTTCGAGAACATTTGTCGAAGGAGATAAAAAGACAACCGAGATGAGATAACCTGGAATGGCTTCGCTAGCCTTCGCTTGCCAAATACCGCTCGACGTGAACCCAACGTATTCAAACGTAGAATCCCATTGCTCTCCGTTTCCAGCGTCGCTGATCAAGATTTCGAAATCTCCAGCGTATAAGCCGTAATCTCCAGTGTTGACAAAGACTTCAACGACACTTTCTTCTCCTTCAAAAACAGGATATTTTGGTGCTTCCAAAATAATAGTAGGTTCAGAAACCGCATCGTGTTCATAGTGTTTCTTCAAAGTGAACTGCTGGGTAAGACTCGTTCCGTAAGTGACCGAATCGTATTGATAGGAAATTGTCGCTTGTCCAACTTGCTCGTTAGTAGTGGAAAACCATTCTGAAACCGCTTCCACTCTACAAACGCCGGCACCGGTTACGGAGCTTGGAGTTTCACATTCGCCCTTCGTCGTCGCGCCGTTTAAGTTCAAAGTCATAGAAACAGTTAAACCACTGAGTTGGACTTGGCTTCGACCATCGGCGTCGGAAAGTCTGTACCAAACAGTGGCCCCCGGCCCTGATTTGTAAAGCGACGGGTTCTTCATCAACGTTTCGATCGAAGCCGCCGGATTCGCAATTGCTTTGTAAATTGGCGTCGCGAAGTCAAAGCCGACTTCGCCGGAACACGTGTCCGAACCTCCCATGTAAAATTCAGCGAAACCAGTGCTCGAAATTGGCTTGTTCAAAATCGTCCCCACTGGTCGCTCCCACATCCCGCAACCCGTCGTTCCAGACGTGCGATTGAGGATGACTCCGAAGCGTTCTGGACCGCCTTGACAGCGACCAGCCGTGCTTTCTCGGGTATCTGCCGTGGCATATCCGAGCGAACCCTCCTTGACCTGAATATCCGGTAGCGCAAACGCGTTGTACGGATCGAGAGGAATAATAACCGTTCCTTCCTCGCAAGAAATAGAAATGGAATTCGTCGACCAGTCGTACGCTTGAAGATTCATGACGGAAACTGAAGCGCAATTGGAAAAGAATACCTGCAAATTTTCGCGCGCTTGACTCCTGTAGGACGAAGTCAAAGCTCCGATGGGAGCAGAGAACGTAACCGAAATATCGGTGTATCCGCTACGATCAGCCGTCACGGAATTAATCGTGAAGGATGCCGAAGTAACGGACGCATCGCCGAGGTACAACTGCGCGTTACACGTCAACACGTCGATCAAATCTGCCAAGAAATTTGAGTAAAATTGCGTCGTGGGGTCGCTGAATAACGAGTAATCAATATCGACATTCAAAGAATGAGTGATGGTATCGACGAGACCAGCTTCGGCGAATCCGTCGCAAGAGAAACCGTCGTCAAATCCTGGCTCTTTGTAAGCAAGGAGTTCGTAGACCGCGGTGTTTCGGCCATCCTTAGCACGAATTTGAATCAAGTTGAATCCATCTTCGAGTCGCATGTAACCTTTTTCTCCAGAGTTTACAGTTTCACAAGCGAAGGCGTTATCGTAAAAATTTTTGCGGATGCGTTTTCTCGCCCACATTCTTTTCATCTCCTCGGAGGAACCAGTCGTGATTCTGCAAATCTTGACGTCGTTTCCAGAGAGCGAGTGCGGAGTAATACCAATTCTATGATTCGTAGAATCCAAGAACGTCGAATATTTGAAGACATCCGGCATGAACGAGGGTTCGAGCTCGCCACGATCGAGTTGAATATCGCCGAGCGAAGCGCCCTCCTCTTCGTCCATCAACACATACACCGTAACAATGTAAGTGCGGGTGGACAATCCGTTTGGAGAGGTAACTACAATCAACGCTTTGTTCTCGCCGAGTCTAACGCCAATTCGAAAAGTATCGCCAGATCTCACTTGCTTCCCGTATAATCCACCGATGCGAATGGTCGCGTCCGGTTGAGTGGCGACTGGAGTCAACGCGACTCTCATGTCTGGTAAGTCATCTACGGTCAACAAGACAAAGTATTCGAACGTTCCGGAGTAAAACGGAGGTTCGATAACGCCAGGAGTAACCGCAATACCAGCCAAGGAGGCAAAATCGCCGTTTTCAAAGAACACGCAATATTCCGGGTGAAACGGAAGGTAGTCGAATTGCATGATATCGAACCAATTATTGAATTGCTTCGGCGCCGTGATCGTACTCAAAGACGATTTTCCAGAGCCGTAACGGACCATAACCGTCTCATCCGAAAAGATTTGCCCATCCAAGGATATTCGAAGCTCCACGTTCGCACTCGACGACGTCTTTGTAATTTGTTTCAAAGACGGCGCGAGGCAAGTCAGCTGGGACTTCATGGCGTCAAACTCGCCATCCACTCTCATGGAACCAAAGTAGCACGCCGACGGCACCGTGACAGAGCTGGGATCAAAACCTGGACCAAACATGTAGTCGCCCAAAGTGAAACGAATGGCAGTTCCGCCCTCGGCGGAAACTTTCGGCGCGGATGGTTTGACATCCGCGACGCTCATCTTTGAGTGGTAATGAAACTGCGCGCCGTTGACGGAATACAAAGATCCATCCAACGAAATGCGCAAGGTGACGTCCTCGTCGTCCTCCATAGGCGGTGCTTCGCAAACAATAACGAGGACACCTGATTCCTCCATGATCTGAGCGCTCATGGCTTCGACTGGTTGTTCGCCAAACTTACAGTAAAACGAGTTGTGGTCCCGCGCGACGTGACCGGACAACATAACGGAGACTTTCGTGCCTCCCTTATCTGAACCAATCGCAGGAGAAACCGCAATTTCGCAAAGCTGCAAGATGCCTCCGTCCGGACCAGTAAACTCCTTAAACTCAGCGTCGACTTTTTGATCGTAGAAATCATAAAAGTCGTAGAACGAGTAAAAGTCGTAAAACGAATAAAACGCCTCGTAAAATTGAGGAGAATAAAACGCCAACGCTTCGTCGACGGCATCCTCTTCCCAACCAATGACTTCGGGAGACAACGGACTGATGAAGTGACCGTCTTCCGTGAATTCATTAAGCGTTCTCGACCCAGCACCTCTTCTCACAACCTTGACATCGTCCGAAGAGACGACGTGCACGTCGCCATCAGTCGTCGCCGCCGAGGAGGAGGAGGAGGAATCCTCTCCGCCGAAATCTTCGACGCGAGGCAGGTCAGAGCTGAGCGACTCACGATTGTCAGCTCTCGTCGCGTCCGAAAAGCCTTCGCGAGTCAAATCATCCGAACCGTAGCGGTGCGCCTTCTGTGATGGCGCGCCGCTCACTCCGAATGCAACGGACGAGCACAAGGCGACGAGCGCGAAGAAGACGAAGAATTTTGTCGTCGCCTTCTTTTTGCTGCTAAATTTTTTGCTAAAAAAACTCATCTTCCTCTTATCGCGTCGTTTTACGTCGTCGTCGTCGTCGGAAAGAGTTCTTCTTCTAGTACGTGTGTGTGTGTATACACACTACAAAACTACTTCTCTACGAGAGCGAAGACGATCTGATCTGATCTGATCTGTTGTGATATAAACGAGGAAGGAGTTGTGAGTGATTTAAAACCACAGAAAAGGAAAGCGGCGCGCGCGCCACGTAAAAAGATAAATTTGGATTACAGAGAGACGTTTGAGACGGAAATCACTCCATCCACGATCGCGGCTGACTTTGACGATGAGATGACGTACCTTGTGCCCGCTCTGGTATATTTCTATCTACTACCGATCCAAAAGAGGATCAGATCTCCTAAAGAAGAAGAGAAGGGAAAGTGAAAAGCTTTTTGTTTTCACTCCCTTATCGTCGTCCTCGCGAAGAGAGAGGAGGAGATCTGCGTCGCCTTTTCTACTTGTTTGAACACGAAGCCTTCGATTTCTCTTTCGTCGGTGTGGTTCAAATCCTATTCGCGCGCGTTTCTTTTTTTCGGAAGAAAACAGAGAAGACGCGTCCTAATTCACGGTGAGCAGCGGTAGCTACGTTAAAGTACTACGCGTAAACTGTTATGGTAGTTTACTTTTGTTACGTTATAAAGCGCAAGAAAGCTTAAGCTTTGATGGGCGTGTGAGATTTTTGAGGGCGAATTGCTTCAAAACGACTGTTCGATTCTTTCGATTCTGGCCATTAAATTCGAAATGAGTCCCTAAATAATTAGTAAAGAAAGTCTAAGAAGTGTATTTGCGAAGAATGTGCGCGTCGGCGTCGTCTGAATCGTCGTTATGATAGTCGTTATAGTCACCATCATCGCCGGGGCCGCTCTTGTTTTCTCGTTGATGGTGATCGTTACTTCTAAAAATAGTAGTATTGATGATTCCAGTTGCCATCTCCTCCTCCTCTGAGTAGGCATCAACTCCTCTTCCTCGTCCGCGGTCTTCTTCCTCGACGAAGCTTTCTTCGAGTTGATCTTCGACGACGAAACGAACGAGGCGAAGACGTTCGCGCAAAACTTTATCGACAAATACGCTCGACGGCTTGTGGCCATCTTTTCTTGCATCCTTTTGCATCGACGTTTGTTTATTAACTCTTCTTCGGTTATTCGCAAACGAACGCTCGGCGCGTTTCACCAAATCAGCCGCCAAGGAGCGAGGCGAGAGATTTCCAGTCGATACGGAGGTACCTCTCACTGGAGAGCTCTTATTATTGAATTCCTCATCGCGACGATGTCGATTTTGAAGCATCTTTTCTAAAGCTACAACTTCTCTTTCTGCTTCTGACATATTTTTTGTATCCTCAGATTTTGGACGCGGGAAAGTTGCGCTGCCGAAATTCTTGTACCCAATAATATCATCGATTTCGTGGTTTTCGTCGTCGTCGTCGTCGTCGTCGCCTTCATCGTTCTCCCCCTTTCCTCTGTTCTCTTTGCCAATGCCGTTGTTGTTGCGATCAAAATTAAAGGCGATCGAGGCGCGATTGATTTCTTTCACCGCGCCGAGAACAAACGCATCCGCTGAATCGTTGGAATCGTCGGCATTTGTATTTAAAGTGACGTCAACTTGATGCGGCACGAAAGGTTCTTTTCCTTGCGTGGCGACGCAATCGTAACACTCGAGTCGCGGCATCGCCGCGGAGGCATTCTTTTTGTCATAATCTCCGTCGTCATCTTTTCTTTTGCCGTTCACAACGCAGACTAGAAAACTGCCGTTTTGAGATACTTTCCTCAAAACAGAATTCGAGGCGTAGCGCAAACACGCCGCCCACACTTCGCTCGATTGTAAAAATGCAAGACTATCGCGAGCATCATCATCGAGACGATGTATCCAAACACCAACCAAAGGCGTTTCACAATTATGCACTCTCGATGAGTTTGTTTTGAGAAAGCACAACCGGCGAGCTCGATCGAGCGTGAGAAATCCTGTCGTCATTTTCGTCCTCGTCGTCGAAGATGAAGAAAGAGAACTTTCCCTCGTCCTTCTACCGTTGTAACCATTCAAAAAGTGGTCGTCATCGAATAACGCGGAAATAACTCGAGAGGATGATGAAAATTCTCTGGAGACCCTCAACGGCCGAATCGGCGCAAACCGGAAAGCGCACGAAGGCATCTCCAAGGCTACGGTGAGATGTACTTTCCACGCAGGCGGCGAGTTTCGCTTCGTTTTCACACCGTCGTACCGTTCAACGACGGCTCCTATTCGCATCGGCCACATGTCCAGAGGCGTCAACGGCTCGTCTTCATCTTTATCTTTGTCCATCTCTTCTTCTTCTTCTTCCTCCTCCTTCTCCTCGGCGTCGACGACGATACTCTTCGTCGTCGTTAAAGGCATCGCATCGCACGTCGCGTAAAACGACTCTCTCACGCTCGTAAAACTCTTCCCCCACGCCAATCGCGATGCCATTCTCTCGCATCGCTTTTTCCCTTCTTGACTTCCTCCGCCGCGGCGGAACGAGACGTCCAGCGGTACGCGTCTCTCGCTACTACAATGACTAAATCCGCGTTTGTTTCTTTCGCCTGTTTTGTTGCTTTTGACGCCACTACTGCTACTAATCGTCACTATCCCAAAGCTATCGTTGCTATTACTGTTACTGCTATACATCGTGTTGTTGTTGTTGTTGCCCTCGCTGCTGCTAAAATCGCATCTCGCGTAGAGATGATGGTGCGAAACCGATTTTGATTTTAATTTCTCGAGTATCTTTCCCGCCAACGAGTCAAAGTCGTCGTCCACGAACTGAAATATCGTCGGCCCGACGTCGCTGGACCAAACCACTGTCGTCGTCGTTTCCTTCTCCTTCGTCGTCGTCTCCGCGTCCCACAAAATCTCTCTCACGCGAGGGAAATCCTTCGCGTTTTCAGAAGAAGACGAATTCAAAGACGAAGACGTTTCTCTCGTCCTCCTCGTCCGCGAATCATCGTTATAAAATCTAATGTTTTTCCCGTTTTTCTCGTGTTCCTCCTCTTCAAACGCCTCCTCTGTGGGTGTTTTCTTTGTCGTCTTCTTTTCCAAGAAATACGCCGAAGAAGAAGACATTTGTCTTCTGTCCTCTCTTTTGTCTTCTTCTTTGTCTTCGTCTTCTTCTTCTTCTTCTCAACAACAACAAGAGTTGTACTTATTAGAGTATTAGTATGGATTGTGGTGTACTGGAGAAAATGGCGGGAAAAGTTCGTCATTTTTTCATCTCCTCATTTAATCAACAAAGAAAAGTGAAACGATGACGCTCTTCCCTCTTCTCTCGTCCTCCTCCTCCTCTCCGTGCGTCTCTCACAACAACAACTGTCGTTCTTCTTCTTCTTCTTCTCGTTGTTTTTCCTCCAAATCATCGTTTTCAACTTTATCGCGAGGTAAAGGAGGAAAGATTCATCAGAATCACTATTCAACGATTGCAACACGAGCGACGAGGAGTAACGACAGCAACAACAACATTAACAACAATTCTAAATACATCGAGAAAGCGAAAGTGCAAGATTTATTGTCGAATTTGGAGCGATGGCTTCGAGAGAACGGGTCGGAGATGAACGAAAAGTGCGAGTTTGGGTTTAGCTCTATGATGGAAGAAGATAACACTTTGATGATTCGTAAAAACACGTGCGGTATTTTCAATCGTGGTAGTAAAAGTAGTAGTACAAGTAGTAGTAGGAGTAACATCAGCAGCGACGATAACACGAGTATTAAAAAGAACGAGTCGATCTTAAAAGTTGGCGATTCGGTGTGGATGACTGCGGAGAAAGCGAGAGAAGATGCGGACGGGAAGTGCGGGAAGATTTTAAAGCGTCTGGCGGCGCAAGGCGAAGCCGCGCCGGCGTGGGTGGAACTTTCCGTGTATTTGGTGTGCGAACTCGAGAAAGGCGAAAGTTCGTTTTACGCGCCGTATTTGAGTTATTTACGCGAAGCGACGGTGTTAGAGTCGCCGCTATTTTGGTCGACGGAGGACGTGAACGCAATCGCCGGGTCGCAACTCCTCGACGACGCGGCTGGGTACGATTCGTACGTTCGAGGCACGTACGAGTCGTTGAATTTAAGCAACGACGGTGTACCGGAGGATACGTTCTTGTGGGCGTTTGGAATTTTACGGTCTCGAGCGCAACAACCCATGCGAGACGGGTCGGAAGTTACCTTAGTTCCCGGGCTGGACATGTTAAACCACAAGGCGAGATATTCGGAGAACGATTTTGGGGTTGGCGGGAAGAAGAAAAAGCCAGATTGGCAAGTCTACGAGGCAGGTATGGACGACGGCGCGATGGATTCACCCATGGCGGCGATTACAAACTTATTCGGCGGTGGTGGGAAGAAGGAGGACGCCAGGGGGAGCAGCGGTAGCGGTAAGAGTAGCGGCGCAAAAAGCGAGAATAACAACATCAAATTCGCCTCGTTTCGAGCGCAACAAGATACCATTCAACCGGGCGAGGAAATTTTTATGGATTACTACGCCTCCATCAACTTCGACGAGCGACCTTTGGATGGTAAAACCTGCGTCGATTACGGCTTCGTCGATCCCGTGGAACGAAACGGTGGCTACGAGTTACGAATAGGCATTCCAGAAAACGATCCAAACAGAGACGATAAAATCGACATTTGCGACGTGAGTCAACAAATCATAGGCGGCGGCGACGATCCAACCTTTTATTTAAAAGCGTACGAAGATCCAGATCCAAACTTGCGCGTTTTCAGCAGATTGTTGAACATCCAAGGCTCGGACGCGTTTTTGTTGGAAGCTTTGTTTCGAAACAACGCGTGGGAGTTGATTTCCGAACCCGTCTCGAAAGAGAACGAAACGCAAGCCTGCGAAACGATGATTGCGGGATGCAAAGACGCTCTGTTGCAATACGAAACGAGCATCGAACAAGACGAGGACATGTTATCGATCCAGGACATTTCCGACGAAAAGCTTCTCTCCATTCGCGTCTTGTTGGGCGAAAAAAAAGCGCTCAGAAACACGTTGCGATATTTCGAAACCATTCGCGCCTCTGTCGATCGCTTAGAGTATTACCAAGAGCGACGCTTGAGGCAGTTAAACTTGTTGGACGAGGACGGGAGTTCCACGTACGATCCATTCAACGATTTCATAGCTTAATATAATACTATAATACTCTACTATATTAATAATGATGCAAAAAAAAGAAGTTGTTCAATACGCGAGTTGAACGCGTGACCTTCTCGGTGTAAACGAGATGCTCTAACCACTAAGCTAATCGAACGAGACGACTCTCCATTAGGGTTTACATTACTCTATATTAAAACAACAATAAAATAATTTGAGCAACAAAGAAAAACAAGACACAAAAAACGCCATTCACAGAAGAGACTCTACTAACAATACACAATGTTGTTGACGAACCCGATCGAGGAGGACGTGTTCGAACGAACCAACGAAAACGAGGACGAGGAGAAAGCGTGCGAAAAAGAACGAGCGAGGAGACGATTAGTATTGGAAGAAGAATCGTCGTCCTATGTGTCGTCTGAGCAGGCAAAAGTGGCGTTTGCTTTTCTCTCAAAATCCAAATCGTCGTCGTCGTTAGAAAGAAAAACCGAAGAAGAAGAAGAAAAAGGCATCGAAACGATCGCGTTCTTCTCGAACAGCCGAGTGCCTCTGACGGTGTGCGAGGAGATTTTATCCTCGTTTAAGAGGGAAAACAAAAAGTTTGAGAAGATTGGCCACGTGAAAGTATCAGGCGTGAGCGAACGGAACGACTGTTTGAGCGACGATTTTGATGAGGATGATTTTGACGACGAGAACACAAAACGACACGAGACGTTCACGAGAACGTGCGACGTGTATTACCAGAGAGAAACGAAGATCGCTCTCGTGAAGTGTGCGTACGACGTTCCCGTGGAAAATGCGACGAGATGGGCGGAAACAGTTTTAAAGAGTCTCTTTCCAGACGACGACGATGAAGGAAGGATGCGTAGTCGTCAAACATCGCCGCTACGAAAGGCGTTCGTCGTCACGTCGTTCGTTTCCTCGTACGCCGACGATACGGACGCGGATGAAAACGGTTTCGGTGATAGCGCTCGCTTTGCCGTGCAATACGTAGGGAACGAGGCGTACACTACTTATTCGAATACAAAAACACGTAAAAATAGCACAAATAAGAAACCTTTATCGGTAGGCCGGGCCGTCGTCGGCGCCGAGGCGGCGTTGTTCAACCGCTTGAACCAGATGGCAAACGACGGCAAAAGCGCCGAGAGGACGAGAACAAAAATAGCCTTGCTCACATGCCCGGACGAGCGTTCGTTTTCGGGAACCGCGGACGATATCATCGACGTTCGCGCTTTGAAAAACATCGTGGATGTATTACGAGAAGATTTTGACGACGACGAGAATACAGAGGAGAAGGACGAATGGAGCGAGCTCTTACGGTCGGTGGACGAAACCGCGTTGAACGAGTGGGCGAGAAAAGGCGGTCGTCATCGTAATCGACACCATCTTCAGCGCGACGCGACGAATTCTTCCATCTCGTTCGTCGCCGACGATAACTTGTTTTCTTAATAATAATAATAATAATAATACTAGTATATATATATATAGTAGAGAGAGGTACTACTAGCGAATGAACTTAAATAAACATACATCCGCACACATGCTTACACTTGACAAACAACGGGAAGAGAGCGTCCTCAAAAGTCGTCAAAAGTCGAGGACATCACATAATAAAAAAAATGTCATCAACAGCGACGATATTCGCAGCAATGAATACAACGACGACGATTCAATCCTCTTTTAAACGACCTTGTCGTCCTCGCTCGCTGTTATTATCATCAAAAGGAAGCGAGAAAACTTCTTCCTCCGTCGTCGTCTTCAAAGGTCAAATTCGTCGTCAACATCGGATAAAAGGTCGACATTCTGTTATTCGTTCTTCTTCTTCTTCTTCGTCCTCCTCCTCCTCTTCCGATGAAAAAAAGAAGACGACGACGATGAAAACGACGACGACGAAAATAATGATCATCAAGAAAATGATCGTCGCCCCAGCGATGATGTTCGTCTTTTCCGCCACTTTCGGGGGGTTTCTTGGGTTTACTGAAAATGGGTTTTTTGTTCCGTCTGCTGCGTGTGCTGCTGCTTCTCCTTCTGCGAAAGGCGAACGGAAAGAACCAACGAACACGGCCGTTCGCGAGTTACGCAAACAGTCGAAAAAAGCGGTGAAATGTTCTTTAGATGTGGCGAAATCGACCATCGATACGATCGATCGGAAAATCAACGAACCGTGGAACTTGGAAGATGTATGGGCGATATTCGCGTTGAGGTTGGTTATAAAACGAAGACGGGAGATGTTTTTATGGTTTGAAAAACAAAGGATGAAAGCGTTCGGAGGAAGAGGAGAGGATTCAAAAAGAGAGAAAGTAATCGAGCAGTTAGAAAGCGCGGACGTTTTGGATTCACCGTATCGAGAAACGTTCGCGCATTGGATTGGGAAACCGCTCGGCGCTTTAATGTTTTTGTGGATCACCGGGTACGTTTTCGACGTGACGTGTGAATTCGTGGACGCGATGTATGTAAATTTTGCGGTTCCCGAGAACGTGGCCGCGGGTTTTGATCGAGGGACGTATATTTTTACCGCTGGGCTTATCGTATCGATGTGGTTATCAAAGTACGGCAGCCAATTGTTGACGAAAATGTTCCCGGATAGTTCGGCGCAAACCGAGGAAGGGAAGAAGTTAATTTTGGTTCGATTTGCCACCATGATCACGTTACTCGCCACATTTGCGGCTACTCTGGTCACTTTTGGCTTACCTGCCTCGTTTTTATTCTCTTTCGGTGGTCTCGGAGGTTTAGCCTTTGGTTTAGCCGCCAAAGATTTCATCGCGAATTTAATCGGCGGCGTCATCATCGCCGTCACGTCGCCGTTTAGCGAAGGCGATAAGATCGTCTTGTTGGCGTCTGGTGGTAAGTTTAGAGGATCAGATTCACCAAAAATCAGTGAATATAGCGTCGAGAAGATTGGCTGGTACTCGACGTTGTTAATGCCGAGAGATAAGAAACCAACGATCGTACCAAATGGCTACTTCTTAGGCAACGCGACCATCAACCATTCTCGAGCGACGCATCGATTCGTTCGAGCGGCGTTTGAAATTCGATACGAAGACGTCGGCCAGGCGACTCAAATCAAAGAAGGCATTAATGACTTTTTGGCTAAACATCCACACGTGGATGTTAAGGCTGGATCCAAATCACTGATCACAAACTTAGGCTCGGCAAAGTTGGAGATGGAAGTACGAGCGTTCATCCCGATGGCGGACGGTGGTGACGCGTATTACGATTTGCGACAAGACGTGTGCCTTGAAGTTTGCCGACTTCTGGAGAAGTACGCACCAAAGAGTGCAGGCACGACTCCCTTGCTTTTGTCGCAAGACGGCTCGTTCGATGGTCGCATTTTATCTTCGTGAAAAACAAATCGCTTTTGCGCTTTTGTGCGTATATAAACGCGGCGTGTTATAACTATTCTTTTTTTGTATGTATTTCCTCTTTAATCATCATTATTTAATCATACGTAGTACTACTTAGTAGTACTCGTTTACAGCATTTTCACAAAGTTCTTTAAAATAATATTACACACACATACACAGTCACACACGCACTCTATCACTTCTATTTCTTTTCTTCTTCTTTGCTTTTATGTACAGTAATAATCTGTAGTAAAAATTGCTTTCTGCCTTTCGTCTTCCTACACGTCTATGTTTCCGACTTTGGTTAAAAATTGCAAAACTTCGTCGGTATCTCTCAACGAATAACTCGCTTTCGTTTGCTTGGGAACTTTGGTCACCACGATCCCGACGCCGTCGCCTTGCGTCTCGTCGTCGCTGAGTTTCCGTAAAACCTCAAACGCGTCTTCATCCGTCACGTCGTCGCCTAAATACATGGAAATGACATCTTTTCGATCGTTCAATTTCAAAGCTTCCAACAAATAAGACAAAGCTTTCCCTTTATCCCAGTCGACTTTTGGTTTCACTTCCCACACTTTCTTCCCGGAATGTTTCCGCAACTTGTCTTTATTTTGCGCTACGATTTCATCTACCGCTTTTTCCACCTCTGCTTCGTCCTCTTCGTTTTCGCATTGGCGATAATGCGCGCTCACGCAAAACACGTTGGTCTCCACAACCGCGCCTTTTATTGAATCTAACTTTTTCTTCAACGTCTCAAACACGTTCTGCATGACATCCTCTGCCCACAAGCACGGCTTATAATCGATATCTGGCGAGCCTTTCGGACCGGCTATATCTAACCCATGCGATCCCGCGTAATACAACTCGTCCAACTTTACAAAATCGTACACCTTCTCTCTCGCTCGTCCGGAAACGATCGCCGTCGGAAACTTCTTCGCCACCGTTTGCACCGCTCGCCTCGTCTCTTCTGACATGAACGCTTTTTCCGGCTGAGATACAATCGGCGATAACGTCCCGTCGTAATCCAAAAAAACCACCAACTGTTTCCCTTCCGATTTCAGTTGTTTCTTCAATTTCGCGATCAAACTGTTATTCTGATTCGTTCGTTGTTTTTCTTCTTCTTCTCTTCCCTCGATACCATCGTTCTCGTCATCATCATCATTGAGCAACAAAGCGCTCGGGTGGTGTTTCGTCAACCACTCCTCCTCGGTTTTCCAGTACGTCGGCGTCGTCGCTCGATCGCCCATTTCTTTCAGGGAAAGATCCTCGTACGAGTTTCGATGCGACATTATTTCTTCTTATTCTTCTTTGTATCTCTTCTGTTTGATTCCGTTTTCTCTTTTAAACTTCTTCAATTCTGTCTATTGGAACGTCCAAACAATCGCGCGCGCTCTTAAGACTTCTTTCTCTCTCGATGAAATGCTTTTCCTCCTTCTCTCTTTGTTTTGCTCGTTTAAAGAGAGATCTGTGTTTGTTCTCTTCCGGTGTGGTGACGATCTCGTCGTTTGTGATCGTGTTTTTATATACTCTCGTTGTTTCTCTTGTTGTGTGTAATGCGCGTTCTCGCAAGAGTTGTTTTGTGGCGGAATGTGTTGACGAGCAAGCAAACGGCGTCGTGTCGAGCTCTCAGCAATGTTAACTGTCTGTTTCCTCTCTTTTCTTCTCTTTTTTCCCTTCTTTTTTCCTCCTTGTTTGTGCAAAAAGGCAAAGGAAGTTTCCTCCCTTGTGTTGTTGTTGGCTTCTGTTAAACCCTGATTCAAGAGCACAGAGGGAAAATCAAGATTTGTTGTTCTGGATTTTTTTTCACCATGAACCATCTCTTTCTTTTTGCGAAGAACGAAACACCACCAAAAACATCAAAAATCATCATCGGCCCCTTCTTTTCATCGATTCGTCATATATAAACGCACCCAATACACACACTTACAAAATGGCCCTTTCGATGCAATCCGCTTTAGCTGGCAAGCAAATTACCGTAAACAAGGTTTCCTCCAAACGGTACGTGCATTTGATCTTCGCGTGATGGAGTTACGCGTTGAATTACGATTGTCCTTTTTTTTGTTTTATACAGTACGCTCTCTTCTTTAAGGGCGAGATTGAAGAGGGAAAATCGATGATGGCATCCTCCTCTCGATGTTTGTATACTCACACTCACCTCTCTTGTCTTAATGCTCTTCGTCGTCATCAAAACAACACAACAGTTCGGTCAACAAGACGGTCGTCCAAGCGTCCAACTTGTCGGAAAAGCTCTCCAAGGCGGCCGTCACTGCGGCCACCACCGCCGCGTTGTTCGCATCGGTACGTTTCTTTTTTCTTTGCTCTTTTGGTCTCGTTTTACGAAGGGTGGTTTTAAACAACGGGGATAAAAAAACACTTCGCGCTTTTGAAGAAGAAGAAGAAGAGGTTCTCTCTCTCTCTCTCTCTTCGTCGTCGTTACATCGTGCGCGCGCCTTAAAAGTCTCTCGAGGCACTCCTCCTCCTCTTCCTTTTGAGAGACCACGGAAGAAGAAGAAGAAAAAACGATGAGATGATGAGAGAGATTTGAGCGCGATCCGAGACGAGAGAAGGAAGGAGGGAAAAAGCTTCGGAAAAATCGTATCTCTTCTCGCTTCGCTCTAATCTCAAAATTTTTTTGGCCAAAAAGATCTCAAAAGAAGAGGAGGCGAATTTTTTTTTGAGAGCGTTTTTGGTGTGAAACCAAACAACACAACAATCTGAAAGAAATGTCATTTTTAAAAATAAGAGAACTGACCTTTTTTCCCTTTTTCTCCCTTCTTTCTTCTCAAAACTTGATAAAAACGAAAATATAATACTACTAACAGTCTGCGCAAGCGGTCACGTACGATGAGTTGCAAGGCTTGACGTATTTGCAAGTCAAAGGTACCGGTTTGGCGAACACGTGCCCGGTTGTCGAAAGCGGCTCCGGCCCGAAGGCGTTGAAGGCTGGCGACTACAAGTTTGACAAGTTTTGCGTCGAACCGACTTCGTTTACGGTGAAGGAAGAAAAGGCGGACGGTTCCACCGAGTTTGCCAAGACGAAGTTGATGACTCGTTTGACCTACACTTTGGACGCCATGTCTGGCGACTTCAAGGTTGGCTCTGACGGTTCGGTCAACGTCGTCGAGAAGGACGGCATCGACTACGCGCCGACCACGGTCCAATTGGCTGGGGGCGAACGTGTTCCGTTCTTGTTCACCTTGAAGGAGTTGCAAGCGAAGGGTAACACCTCCCAATTCGGCGGTGACTTCGTTGTCGCTTCGTACAGAGGTTCGTCCTTCCTTGACCCGAAGGGTAGAGGTGGCTCCACTGGTTACGATAACGCCGTCGCGTTGCCGGCCAGATCTGACGCCGATGACTTACAAAAGGAAAACAACAAGAACGTCGCCGCGTTGAAGGGTAGTGCCGTCTTCAACGTCGCGAAGTACGACGAAACTACTGGGGAGATTGCCGGCGTGTTTGAATCCATCCAACCGTCTGACACTGATTTGGGCTCCAAGGCGCCGAAGGATGTCAAGATCACCGGTTTGTGGTACATGCAATTGCAATAAGCGGCGTGTGCGTCTTTTGTAGAAAAAGAAAAACAGAGAGAAAAAATGGAGAGAGAGAGGGTGTGAGAACATTGATTTGAGAGAGTGAGAGAGTGAGAGAACTTAAGCTGAGCGTACGCACAAGTGTGTGGTTTTAATATATAAAATTAAATAGCAATTATATTTACACAACAATCAACAAAACGAGAAGAAGAGGAGACCGAGATGTGCCAACGACGCCATCCCGGCGCCGCTCGATACAGCGCAGAAGAGCAAACTCGTTATTATTATCGTCATACTTTTCTTCTTCTTCTTCTTCTTCTTTCCCTCCGCATGATTGGAATGATATACTAAAATCGTTCCTACCGCGGTGCAAAAAGCAACCCCCGAATCTATCGCAGACCACACCCCGCCCGGTAAGTTCCCATCTTTTACTTTCGTCACGAACGCGGGTAAAAGTAAGAAAGAAGCCCAAACAGAGGCGCAACACGAGTGCACGAGTGTATTTTCATCAGTACTAGTACCAAAAGTGCACTTGAAAACGATCATGTACGCGTGCACGAGCGCCGGAGCGACAGCCGCTAACGCCGCGGAAATCGATACGTGCGTCGACACCGACATTCGTCGCAGAAAATCAAGCTTTGTTGAAGCGGTATTCTTTCTCGATAACGCGAGCATCTTGCAAAAAAGCAGGTGTAAACTCTTAGCCATGCCGTAACCGCAGACTAAAACAACGCTCGTTGCAAAAAGAACGTACATTTCTAATCGTAAAGCTCGCATCTCTTTCGCGCCGATTGCAAAGTTTTCACTCAAAGCCGAGAGCACGTAGAGCGAGGAAAATGCAAGACCCGAAAATGCCATCGACGACGACGGGCCCGACGAGAACAAAACGTGCCAAGATATTGCAGCAGACGCAACGTTCGGTGTTCTCGCGACGAGGATGGGTGCAAACGTGTACCATCCTCGAGTATTTCTATCGGTATTGATATCGTCTACTCCAGAAAAAAATCCATCGATGAAGACGCCGTGGTTGTCTTTTTTCTTCAAAGTCGAAGACGCGTCTTCAAAGCCATGCCAACCCAAATGCGGCGGAATATCAACGTGTATATTCTTTATGTATTGAGAAATATCACCTACTCCTTCATTTCCACCTGCTTTTGCCACGCGATGTAATGCGACCGCGAGCGATAAAATCACTTGCTTGCACCAGCATATCGCGAGATGATCGCAGGACGTTCGCGTCGATACGGTCTTCACTCTTTCGCTATTCCTATTCCTATTATTACCACTATTATTATTACTATCATTCAAAGAGAGAACAAGCGAAGCGTCCACTCCGGAAACTTGCCAATCGCGCATCCCCCCACTCACGGACATCACGGACATCAACTCCTTCTTCCCTTCGCCAGTCGTCATCTTCTTCGATGTTCTTTTCCGCCACGCGTGATTGGCGAAACTCGAAAGCGCAAACGCTCCGGGATGGTACGCGTGCGGCGTTGCCAGAGTCGTCACGTGCACGTGCTCTATTCTTCTTCCGTTAAAATCACTTTTATTCACTATCACTTGCTCTGCTGCATACTTCGCGACTAACCCGCCCATGGAGTGCCCGACCACGATAACGTTCTTCAAATATTTTCCACCGCCGTCATCGTCGTCGTCGTCGTCTTCATCGCTTTCAAAAATCTTCCTCCCAAAATACTCCTCTAACACCCATCTCGTTGTTTCAACTTGCCGTTCCATCGCATCCGCGTCGAACGCCGAGAACTCTTCCTTGAAATCCATCGCGTACCATTCAATCTTTGTCTTTTTTGCCTTCGTTTCTTCACTCGAAGAAGAAGAAGAAGAAGAAGACAAATAGTATTTCCCGAGCGCGTGCGTCGAGTGCGCGAGCGAGCGCACCTGCGCGTAATCGCCGCCGTTTCCCGGTATGAACAAAGCCAGCACAGTTTTTGTTCCTTCCATAAAAGCGTTTTTGTTCTTTCCACCGTTCTCCGAAATGTCGTCCATCTCCTCGTATCGGATGAGATCATACTTTCGCCCTTTTCCTTTCTCAAAGAATCCAACACCACTTTCGCTCAAATCAATTTTCGAATATCCGGGACGCATGTACGTCATCTGACACTCGTTTTCGCTGAAATAAATCGCTCGCATCCAAGAAAAGAGGAGGACGAGGAGTGCGAGGAGAACGCACGCGCATTTCAAAACGAAAGAGAAGAAGAACAAGGAGTAGTGATAGTTGTTGTTGTTTTTCTTCTTCAAATTTGCGTTTCGTCGATGTTGTTCGTTAAAAGAAGTTTTGCGTTTCATCGTTTATTATGTACCCCGACGACGATTCAGAAAACGACATTTAATACATCCTCGCGACGACGATTTCATCATCATCGCGTTAAAAAGTTTCGCTCTTCGTTTCTTTTTGGTGTGGTGCATAAAGTTTGCCGAAAAGCAAAGTTGGTCGTTTGTTATTGAAGAATTCGTTTTGTCTTCTTCATATTTTGCAGCTCTTTATTAATATTCATCGCGCGTATCTCTTCTATAAACATTTCTAAAATGACTAAATACTATTTCTCGGCGTCGACAACCTCGTCGACACCCGTCGCCCCCTTTTTCTCCGCGTTCCTCCTCTTTTCCATCATCATCACTTTTTGCTCTTCCTTCTTCTTTTGTCTCAACTGTTTCTTTCTTTCTCTCTCTTTCTCTCTCTTTTCGTTTTCTTCTTTTCTTTTCATCGCTTGTTGTTTCGCCTCTTCGCCTCCTAACCCGTCGAGTAACTCTTTTTGCGTCAAGAAACGACCTCCCGGGCCTCGTATCCGTCGTCGCGCGTGATTGTGTCGGCTTTCGTGCATGTACGGTTTCCTTTTCTCTTCACCCGTGCCGTTCTTCTTACCTCCGGTTGGTGAGAATACCGCCCCGATCTTGTTATATTTCAGTTCGTGTTTCGCTCGCGCCGCTCTTCGCCTGAGAATAGCTTCGTACTGTTTCGCGTTCACGTACACTGGAGGAGCAGCAGCGGCTGCCGCAGCAGCAGCAGCCGCCATGACGAGATGTTGTTGTTGTTGTTGTTCTTGATGATGCTCTCGCGCCTGATTGTTAGTATCGTTGGCTACGAGAAGCGCAGTCGGTTGTAAAAGATATTGTTGCGCAACAAGCGGTACGTTCGGCGGCGGCGGCTGCATCGAAGGCATTTGATACTGCGCTTGAAACGACGACGACGGATGATGATTATACAAGGTTGCCGTAGCCGCCGCTGCTGCTACCATTCCGTCTACTCCGCCATTCATCGCGCTCGTCGTCTGCGCGTGACTTTCTTCCATGCGACGACGTTTTACCATTTCTTCTTCATCTTCTTCTTCCCTTTGTCGTTCGGTCGTCTCGTCGTCGTCGGTATCCTCGTCATCCACGTCTTCCACGCTCTCTTTCATCTCGAGTAAACTCTCCTCGCTTCCCTTCTTCTTCGTCTTTGTCTTTGTCTTCTCGTTCGTATTCTTCCTTTGCAGTCGAGATTCATTATCTTTTTTTATTTCCAATCGTTTCTCGATGTCGTCGTACGCGCTGTACGCGTAGGCCTGCGCGAACGCAGCAGCGTTTAAGACGATGTTTTTCCCACTCTCCTCAAAATCCGCGTTATTTTCGACGATACTATGACCACCAACATTGGTGGTAGTATTACTACTCTTATTATTCATCTCCTCGGCAGCACGAGTCATCAGAAAAGCGTATCTCGCTCCCAAAAATATCTATCTGAGTAGTTTACGCGCACCCAAAGAACAACAAACCCCAAAATCGAAAGAGAGAAGGTTCAAAACGAACAACAACAGAAGAGAAGAGTATTCTGACCACCGAGACGAACGCTTGTTTTCTTCTTCGTCAAGGTAAAGGTGATTCTTCAATGAATGACGAATTTAAGGAAGAGTTTATTATAATACGAGTAAGTATAAGTAAAGAAGAGTTTAATTGAAGGGATTTTGGAAATGTATCTGTTTAGGGTTTATGATTTTAACTCATTTTTGGTGGGTGCGCTTCTTTCCTTCTTTCCCTCGTTCTTCTACTACCAGTCAGTGCGTGTAACAACACACGTCGTCCTTTAAACAACAACGACGGACGACTTTTAAAGAGCGCTTTCGTTTCTTTCCAACAAAAGAGACTCGTCGTCATCCTTTAGAAGAATCAAAGAGTATTAAAAGGAGGTTTCTTTCTTCTTTTGGTCTACTATTGGTCGTAAAATAAGAAAAACAATCTTCGTATTATAATAAAAAGATGTTGCGGCGAAACGCTCGGTTACGGAAAGAATTCGTCTACAGGAAATCTTTAGAAGGGAAAGAGCGCTTGTTATACGAGAAGAAGAGGAAAATACGAGAGTGCTTGGAGGAAGGGAAACCGATCCCAACTGAACTCAAAAGAGAGGAAGAGCAGTTAAGAAAAGAGGTGGAATTAGAAGATATAAACACGAGAGAGTATGGAAACTTGGAAAAAGGCGTCAACGACGACGAGTATAAAAACGCACCAGAGGCGAAAATCTTACTGACGACGTCGAGAGACGCGAGCAGTCGATTGCTTCAGTTTTGTAAAGAACTGAAACTTCTGTTCCCGACCTCGTCGAGAATCAACCGCGGGTCGCAAATCTTACCCGATCTCGTGGAACTGGGAAAAACGAGCGAGTTTACCGACGTCGTCATCGTCCACGAACACCGAGGCGAACCGGACGGTTTAGTCGTTTCGCACTTACCGTTTGGTCCTACCGCGTATTTTGGCATTTCCGACGCGGTCATGCGACACGACGTAAAAGATGCAAACTTACCGAAAGTTTCCGAACAGTTCCCGCACATCATATGCGAAAACTTCACCTCGGAATTAGGCAAACGAACCGCGAATATCTTGCGACACTTATTCCCGAGACCGAAGGAAAAATCAAAACGCGTGGTCACTTTCGCCAACTCGGTCGATTTCATCTCCGTCCGTCATCACACCTACGACATGCCGAAAGGCCCAAAATCCTTACACTTGAACGAAATCGGTCCGAGATTTGAGTTACGATTGTACCAGCTGAAGTTAGGGACGGTCGACCAAGACGACGCCGACATCGAGTGGTCCTTGAGACCGTTCATGCGAAGCGCGAAGAAAAGACGATTGTGAAAATAATTATTAGAAAGGGAGAGAGAGAGAAAATAGAGAGGACATATAGAGGAAATACTAGATGGAAAGAAAATTGTACTTTTATTAAAAACGTGGTGGTATATTTGCTGATATTCGCCGATCGATAACGAGAACGTTATTATAATGCTTTTTTGCTCTCGTATAACAGGAGTCCTCGAGAGCTTTTTGCACTAAAATTTTGAAGCATTTTTTTTCGTTTGAATTTGATTTGACTGCATTATTCTTCTATCGATTGATTGATTGATTGAAAAGAACACAGCACATAATATACTGTTTGTTTGTTTAAGAGGAGTGTTGTTGTTGTTGTTGTTGTTGTCGTTGAGAGAAGACTATTGAAGCATTAGCACTTTAGCAGACTCTTCTCGTTTTCGTTCGTTGCATTCGATCTGAATAAAGAAGAAGAAGATTAAAACGACTCACATAATAAAATGGCGACTGGTGGGGAAACGACGACGATTAAAACGACCGCGCAAGAAACGGACGCTTTACGAGGCATCGAACGCATCGGCGCGCACTCGCACATACGCGGTCTGGGATTAGACGACGCGTTAGACGCGAAGAATGTTTCGCAAGGGATGGTTGGTCAAGAAGACGCGCGTAAAGCGTGCGGCGTTATTCTGTCCATGATTAAAAGCGGGACGATCGCTGGGAGAGGCGTTCTGTTAGCCGGTCAGCCGGGGACGGGGAAGACGGCGTTAGCGATGGGGATCGCGAAGAGCTTGTTAGATTCAGATTACGGGGTGAACGGAGAAGGAGCCGGGGGGAGCAGGAAAGCGAGTTTAAGAGGCCAAGATAAAAGTAGCAACAATATAAACGCGGAAAGTAACGAAGAAACGCCGTTCGCGATGATGGCGGGATCGGAGATTTTTAGCACAGAAATTTCAAAAACGGAAGCGTTGAGACAGGCGTTTAGGAAAGCGATTGGGGTGAGGATACGGGAGGAAACGGAAATTATCGAAGGTGAAGTCGTGGAGATTGAGATTGACCGACCGACGGCGGGGAACGTCGCGCCGAAAGTTGGAAAGTTGACTTTGAAAACGACCGATATGGAGACGGTGTACGATTTAGGAACGAAGATGATCGAATCGATCAACAAAGAGAAAGTCACCAGTGGTGACGTGATCACCATCGATAAGAGCACGGGAAGAGTGCAAAAGTTAGGACGTTCGTTCGCGCGATCGCGCGATTACGACGCGACTGGACCGACGACAAAGTTTGTTTCCTGCCCGGAAGGCGAGTTGCAAAAACGAAAAGAGATTGTGCACACGGTGACTTTACACGAAATCGACGTCATCAATTCGCACACGCAAGGTTTCATGGCGTTGTTCTCCGGCGATACCGGTGAAATTCGCGACGAAGTGCGAGAACAAATCGACGAGAAAGTCGCCGAGTGGCGAGAGGAAGGCAAGGCGGAAATCATACCGGGCGTTTTGTTCATCGACGAAGTGCACATGTTAGACGTGGAATGCTTTTCGTTTTTGAATCGAGCGTTGGAAAATGATTTATCTCCCGTGTTAGTCGTGGCTACGAACAGAGGCATCACGAAAATCCGAGGCACAAACTACCGATCCCCTCACGGCATCCCGATCGACTTGTTAGATCGCCTCTTAATCATCCAAACGAAACCGTACACGGAAAAAGAGATGAAATTAATAGTCAACATCCGGTGCGAAGAAGAAGACGTGAACATGTCCGAAGACGCGAAAGATTTGCTCACAAAAATCGGTTCGGAAACCAGTTTACGATACGCCATTCAACTCATCTCCGCGTCCTCTTTGGTCGCCAACAAGCGGAAATCCGCCAAAGTCGAAACCGACGACGTCTCCAAAGCGTACAACTTATTCATCGACGTCAAACGAAGCACGAAGTTCATGATGGAATACAGCTCGCAATACGTGTACAACGAAGCCAACGAAACGGACATGGAAACTTAAAACTTAAAGAGATTTTAAATACTAATACTACTACTAATACTACTAATGAACATAAAGCCAACAACAAAAAGTGACGTTACTCATCACGAACGTATCATCACGAACGTATTTGCATCCATCCCGTTATATAGAGCCTTCAGCGCGAAAACCCTAAACACGTCCAACCCCGCGAGGTTTTTCTTTCCCGGCAGACTTGTCTTCATAATCACTTCTCAACTGCGCGTTTTAAAAACGAACAGATATATTCCGCCAATAAAGGTTAGATAGAACAACTTTCTTAACTGCAGTGCACACTCGTAAGACTGCGGCTCCCAGGCGATTGATTATTAAAAGCAAAAAGAACAAAGGTACGTTGTTGTTCGTAAATTCTGATCTCCTTCTAGGGCTTCTTTTTGCCTCATCCTCTTGAACTCTTTTCTTCTTCGTCTTCTTTGTCTTCTTCTTCTTCTTAGGAGGAGGACGACGACGTAAACAACGACTCGTGTTTTTGTTGCGTTAGGTGTGCTGACAATCATTCTCTCTCTCTTTCTCTTCCGACAATATCATCATCAATATCGTCATCATATTATTGGATAAAAATACTCCTCTGTCTGCTTTTATTACACACAGACTAAAATAATACTAAGAAAAAATGGTGAACCAAGCGTACCTGGATAAAAGAAAGTACGGCGAACGCGTGTACGAGTTGCTGGACAACTATGACTCCGCCTTATTAGTGCACTGCGACAACGTCGGCTCCAAGCAATTTATGGACATTCGTACGGCGTTGAGACCAAACTCGGTCGTCTTGATGGGGAAGAACACGCTGATGAGAAAGATCATCGGCAACTATTGCGCCGAGAAGGGCAACAACGATTGGATGGTGTTGCACGACTTGTTGATTGGCAACGTCGGCGTTATCTTCACGAAAGAGGACGTCAAGGAAGTCAAGACGAAGGTTTCTGAGTTTGTCGTCCCGGCGCCCGCGAAAGTTGGCTCTACGGCGACGTGCGACGTGACCATCCCGGCGGGCGTGACCCCGTTGGAACCGTCCCAAACCGGCTTTTTCCAATTGTTGAACATCGCGACGAAGATTAACAAAGGGGCGATCGAGATTTTGTCTGATGTTACCGTCGTTACAAAAGGCGAACGCGTCGGTTCCTCCGCGGCTGCTTTGTTGGGTAAGATGAAAATCACGCCGTTTGAATACGGTTTAGTCGTCAAGCACATTTACGACAAGGGCTCCATGTACCCGGCGGCGGTTTTGGACATCACCGACGAGCAGTTGGCGGCTAAGTTTGCCGCGGGTGTCTCCAACATCGCCTCCATCTCTTTGGCGACCAAGTACCCGACTTTGGCCGCGGTGCCGCACTACATCGTCAACTCGTACAAGAACGTGTTGGCCATCTCCATCGGCACCGAGTACACCTTCGAGTTGGCGCAAAAAGTCAAGGACTATCTCGCCGACCCGAGCGCGTTCCAAAGCGCCGGCGGCGGTGGCGGTGGCGGTGGCGGTGGCGATAAGCCAGCCGCGGCCGCGGCTGCCCCGGTCGAAGAAGAAGAAGAAGAAGACATGGGCTTTGACTTGTTCGATTAAAAAAAAGAAACATTCGATCTCAGAGTTGACCTTCTCGAACAACGGGACGACGATTCAGACGACGACTCGAGATGATGACCTTTTAAAGAAAGTTTTCTTCGCTCATCATCAATTCAATTCATAGCTTATTAATACTAATAATCTAGCAGTATATATACTACATACAACGCGTATCTTTAAAAATGTTGCTTTCCTCCTCTGTTTTTTTTTGTTTGATGTGATGAGATCTCTTTTATATAGGAGCAAAAATTTAAGGACAAAAGCGCCATAACTTCCTCCGTCTGGTTCGAACGAACGAACGAACAAAAGACAACAACTTGTTAAAGAAAGCGTTTAAATAACTTCTTCGTAAAGTTAACGAATAATAATACTAAGAAGAGTAGTAACAACGACGTTTACAACAATTTAAAACGACGACATACGAAATTAATGGAGGAAACAACAGTCGATTTTTTATCGATCCCGGTGTCCACGGGAACGACTATTTTAGCGTGCGCGTATCGCACCGGCGTCGTCCTCGCCGCCGATTCCCGAACGTCCACGGGCGCGTACGTCGCCAACCGAGCGAGCGATAAAATCACGCAGATATGCGACAACGTGTGGATGTGTCGATCCGGGTCCGCCGCGGACACGCAAAACGTCGCCGCGTACGTGAAACGAATGGTTGAGGAACACGCGATGGAACGAAACGGAACCGGTTTTCGCGAGAACGAGTCAAACGATCGCGCGATGATGGTGGACGTTCGCGTAGTGGCGAAACTGACGCAGAAAATAGCGTACGAGAACAAAGAGAAGTTACAAGCCGGGATGATCATCGCCGGGTGGGATCGAGTGAGAGGACCGCAGGTGTACGGAATTCCTTTGGGCGGGTCCATGTTGGAAGCGCCGTTTAGCGTCAGCGGATCCGGTTCGGCGTATATTTACGGGTATTTAGACAACACGTATAAAGAGAACATGGAAAGAGAGGAGTGCGAGAAGTGGATGACGGAGGCGATTTCATTGGCGATTGCGAGAGATGCGAGTTCTGGAGGGGTTATTAGATTGGTCACCATACACGAGAACGGGTGCGAGAAGCAATGCGTGTTGCCGAAAGATCACAAGGTGTGCGACGGCGAGTTGGAGCAAGTAGCGACGACCACCACCGCTATGGTTTAAAAATAGATACGAGGATAAAAAAAGTAGCGTGTTTTGAGTGTGTGTGTGTTTTGTGTGTGTGTTATATGTAGTAGTTATTATTATTAGAGAGCAATTTAATAAACGCGTTTCATCGGAGGAATGACGTCCATTTCTTTATCTAAGGTGTAGTGATGCACGGGTCGGTAATCGATTTTCACGCTGTCGTCTTTTTCCTCGATGTACCCGAGCGTGTGTTTCATCCACGTATCGTCCAATCTATCCGGGAAATCCTCTCTGGCGTGCGCGCCTCTCGATTCTTTCCTTTGTTCGGCGCCGTGCATGGTAATTCTCGCGTTCGGCATCAAGTTGTGCAACTCCAACGCTTCGACTAAATCCGTGTTCCAAACTAAACTCTTATCGGTGACGTGTAAACTTTCCATCTCTTTCGCGACTTGGTCGATTTTCATGCACCCTTCGGCTAACGTTTCTTGCGTTCTAAACACCGCCGCGTCGTCTTGCATGACTCGCTGCATGCGTTTTCTTAACTCACTCGTCGATTTATTGTTTTGAGCGCCTTTATCGTTGTATCGAATATCGTTTAATCGTTTCACGCTTTGCTCGCCGTTCAGTTCGTTCTTCAAAGGTTTATGTTTTTGACCGGGTTTCAAACCGGATTCTTTCACCGTGTTCGCGCACGCGCGGCCAAAGACGACGATATCCAACAACGAGTTCGCGCCTAATCGGTTGGCGCCGTGGACAGAAGCGCACGCGGCTTCGCCGGCGGCCAATAAACCTGGGACGACTCGATCCGGATCGCTTCCGTCCTTGGCCGGCGCGACGACTTCGCCTTTATAATTCGTCGGGATACCTCCCATGTTATAATGTACAGTTGGAATGACGGGAATTGGCTCTTTGGTCACGTCTACGCCGGCAAAAATAGCCGCGGTTTCGGAAATACCCGGCAATCGTTCCGCTAACAATTCCGGCGGTAAATGGTTCAAGTGCAAGTAAATGTGATCCTTCTCTTTCCCGACGCCTCGTCCTTCTCTAATTTCCATCGTCATCGATCTCGAGACGACGTCTCTGGACGCTAAATCCTTCGCCGACGGCGCGTATCGTTCCATGAATCTTTCACCTTCGCTGTTTCTTAAAATACCGCCTTCACCTCTGGAACCTTCGGTAATTAAACACCCGGCGCCGTAGATACCCGTCGGGTGAAACTGCACAAACTCCAAATCTTGCAACGGCAACCCAGCCCTGGCAGCCATGGCGTTCCCGTCTCCCGTGCACGTGTGCGCGCTCGTCGCCGAGAAGTAGGCTCGTCCATACCCACCGGTCGCTAAAATCGTCTTGTGCGACCTAAACCTGTGCAAAGTACCATCTTCCAAACACATCGCCAAAACGCCGACGCACGCGCCTTGTTCGTCCATGATTAAATCGAGCGCGAAATACTCCACGAAAAACTGCGTCTCGTGTCGCAACGCTTGCCCGTATAGCGTGTGCAACATCGCGTGCCCAGTTCTATCTGCCGCGCACGCGCACCTGTACGCCTGACCGCCTTTCCCGTACTCCAAACTTTGTCCTCCAAACGCTCTTTGGTAAATCTTCCCTTCCTCCGTTCTCGAAAACGGCAATCCGTATCGTTCCAACTCTCTCACCGCTTCCGGCGCTTCTCTGCACATGTACTGAATGGCATCTTGGTCCCCTAACCAATCCGCACCTTTCACGGTATCGTACGCGTGCCATCTCCAATCGTCTTCGGACATGTTCCCGAGCGCCGCGTTGATCCCGCCTTGCGCCGCCACCGTGTGCGATCGCGTCGGGAAGAGTTTCGTAACGCACGCGGTTTTGTACCCGTGTTCGGATAAGCCGATGGCGGCGCGTAAACCCGCACCGCCAGCGCCGACGACCACGGCGTCGTACTCGTGGTCGATGATTTCGTACTCTTTGCCAAACGGTTGACTCACTCCGTTATTTTTAGCATTGGACGACGAAAACGCTCTTTTACTTCCACCTCTCGAAGAAAAAGTCGTTGAAACGAATTCGTTTCGTAACGAATTTCGCCGCCCAACAAGAAATGAAGATGTCGTCGTCGATGTCGCGATGCCTCTTCTTCTTCTTCCAAAAGTATTTGAGAATTGAGCAGATTTGGCAGAAGTCGCTGCGCCGCGTTTTTGTTCTTCGTGTTTGTGTGCCGATGATGCTAAGAGGTGTCGACGACGATGACGATGAAGCGTGTTGATCACGTCATCGACGACGACACTTTTTCCCCGAACAACATTCGTGATGGGAGTATTCCTATTGAAAAATGACGGGGAACACGACGACGATAAAAATGATTTGGAGGAAAGAGAAGAAGTCGTATTATTAGCAGATGATGACGACGCAGAAGAGGTTTCCCTCGAGATGAGTGTCTTCTCGATCTCGCGTTTTAACGACTGTGTTACACCATGAGATCGTCTCATCCTTTCTTCTAAAATTCGTCTTAAAAGTGTTGTTGAATACAAAAAAAAAGCACAACAGAGAAGAAATTTTGACTGTGTTTTTTTAGGGTTTTAAATGAGACCCTAAACAACACAAAAACGAAAAAAACAGCACTGAGAATAGAAAGAAGAGAAGAGACAAAGAAGAACTCGTTACTACGAGTACCCACGAATACCATCACACAGAAGAAAGAGCGGCTTTGAAGGCTTTATATAATTAGCACTATTAAAAAGTCACATCTGATACTAACACTACTTCTCGCGAAAGACGAGTAATAACACTCTTTGAAAAGAGAGACCTTTCTCTGTCTTCTTCTTCTTCGTTGTTTTCTTTTCTTCATATATTCGATTGGAGAAAAAAGTGGTCGTGTGTGGCGGCTTCCTCTTCGCGTCGCGTTGAAAGCAAAAAACGATGATGATGAAGAAGAAGAAAGATGACGACGAAAACGACGATGATGAGAATAAAAACGCAAAAAAAACGACCACAGAGAGAACACAACAACAGAAGACTTTTACGACGACGAAAGAGTTCGAGGGGTACTCGAAGATATGGCACGAAGCCGCGAAGAGTTTATCATCGAAAGAGATGATGATGATGAAAACAAATCACGATGAGAAGAAGCAAAAGAAGAAGAAGAAAAAAGAAGACGAAGACGAAGAAGAGGAAAATTTCTCGAAACTTTTGCTTTCAAAAGAACTCGTCGCCAAAGAAGCGATAAAAGAGAGAGAAAAGCAAAACGAGAAGATAAAGTCGAGGAAAAGTGGAGATGGGTTTCAGAATTTAGTTCGATCTACGGGGACCGCGTCCGATAAGATTGCGAGCAACACGATCGCGGTGCAAGACGACGCGGCGGCGAACTTGAAACAGTTGGAAAGTTTGTTGGAGCTGTGCGAGAAAGCGAGACTGAAAGGCGGGAAAAGAGGCGCCGCGCAAGCCATACAAGCGTTGGAGGAGCTTTTTAAATCAGCTTTGTTGCCTTCAGATAGGAAACTGAAGTACTTCGCGGACCAAAATTTAAAAGACAGCGATAAGTTTCCTCACGAACGCAAACGGTTGATGTATTGGTACGTGGAGGATTACATCAAACGATGTTACCACCGGTTCGTGCAATCGTTAGAGGCTCTGTCGAAAGACCCTTTAGTTATTTTAAAAGAGAAATCTATGAAGTGCGCGTTTGGTTTGTTGGTGAATAAACCGGAAGCGGAGTTACAGTTGTTGAGATTGTTGACGAACAAATTAGGCGATCCGCAAAGGAAGATGGCCTCAAACGCGAGCCATCTTTTGTTAGAGGTGACGGTGAAACACCCGATGATGAAATCAATCGTCGCGAGAGAGGTGGAACAGTTCATGTTTCGACGGGGCGTCAGTTTGAAAGCGCAGTATTACGGCGCGGTTTTGTTAAACCAAATGCCGCTGTCGCACAAAGGCGAAGGGCCGAAACTCGCCAAGCAGTTGGTGGAGACGTATTTCAGTTTGTTTCAGTTTTTGTACGACAAGTCGAGGTATACCACCGAAAATAGCAACAATAACGACGGAGATAGAAAAGAAGATAGCAACGACAGTCCCGCCGCGAACGGTGGGAAAAAGAAAAGGTTTCATCCGAAAGGCGGACGAGGAGGTGGAGGAGGTCGAGGAAGAGGTCGAGGAAGAGGTAAAAAAGGCGCCGCGACGCCAACGACTTCGAACTCTGCAAACGAACAGATCGGTTCCGGCGTCGACGCACGAGTCGTTTCCGCGCTTTTAACTGGCATCAACCGCGCGTTCCCGTACGTCGCTCAATCTGAAAGAGAATCCATGGTTGAGAAAATCGCCCCGGCGCTTTTCACCACGGCGCACTCGCCGAATTTAGCCGCCTCGATTCAAGCGTTGACGTTGATTTTTCAACTGCACTCGTCAAAGAAATCTTCCCCGATTACAGATCGGTATTATCGAGCGTTGTACGAGGTGTGCAATCATCCGCAAGTGCCTAAAGCGGCGCACGCGGCGCCGTTTTTGTCCCTCGTGTTTAAATCTCTGAAAGCGGATAACAATAACAACAACAACAACAACAACAACAACAACAAAAGCGGAGACATAAAAAAGCACAAGAAACAACAACACGATGATGATAACGACGACGACGACGACGACGACGACAAAAAAGATAAAACTAAAAGTAATGAACGCATTGCCCGATCGTTAGCCATCGTAAAGCGTTTGTTGCAAGTTGCCATGCACGCGCCGGCGACGTTCGCGTGCGGTTCTTTGATGGCGACGTCTGAGTTTTTCCGTATTCGTCCCGCGCATTGGAAGATGGTTGAAAAAGAGGAAGGGATGATTAAGAAAAGTGTGCCGAACGGCGTTTCATCGCGAGGAGAAGATAGCGAAAGCGAAAGTGAAGGAGACAACAACGATGATGAGGAGGGAAAAGAAAACATGAAGGAAAGCAAGCACGGCGGCAAAACTTCAAACTCTTCGTCGTACGATCCGTACAAGCGCGAACCGCTCTACGCCAACGCGCATCTCACGTGTCTGTGGGAACTCACCGCGTTAGCCTCGAACGTCCACCCATCCGTCGCCGCGATGGCTAAAAGCTTACTAAACGGCGACGAAGTTTCCTACGACGGTGATCCGTTGACGGAAATGACTTTAATGTCCTTCCTTGATAAATGGCTGATGAAGAAAGTTGGAAGTAAAATCGCGAAGAAGGCGAAGAGTAGCGTCTTTGATACGTCCGCGGCTATCGCGCAATCCTCGTTCGTTCCTGGCACTTTAGAGTTTGCGGCGATGAAGGAAAGCGAAGTTGACCCGTCGGAAATTTTCTTCCACAGGTATTACTCGGTGAAACAGAGCGAAAAGTTGGTAAAGTTGAAATTGAAGGAGAAGAAAGACGACGACGACGACGGAAGCGAGAGCGAAGAAGAGGAAAGCGATAGCGACGAAGGTAAGAAAAAGAAGAGCGATTTCGGTCACAGCGAAAGTGACGACGATTCGGACTCTGATGAAGAGAACGACGAAGATGAAGATTCTGAGTCAGAGTCTGATTCTAAAGACGCTAGGAAAAAGATTATGAAAGATTTCGCCGCGGAGGACGACGACGACGACACCGACGAAGACGACATCGTCGCCAGAGCTGAAAACAAAGAAGAGAAAATTGACACGGATAAGTTCAACTACGATGCGCTCGCTGCTGCTTACGGTGAAAAACCAGGGTATTTGCTTTCAAAGAAGAAACGAAAGGCGTCGAGAGATGAATACGAAGATTTCATCAAAGAAGAAGAAGAAGAAGAAGAGGAAGAAGAAGAGGAAGAAGAGTCCGACGACGATGAGGATGAACTGAAAGGCATGCTTCTAGATGAGAGCGATGATGACGACGAATTCAGCGGCGGTGACGACGATGTGTTTGCCAGCGCGGAGGATTACGAGGAGAAGATTGAGAGCGATTTCACGAAGAACGTTCCCGTCGATCCAGAATATTTTTCCTCCGCCGAGAAGAAGCAAAAGAAGAGAAGAAAAAGCAAGTGATTTTATGTACCGCACATACGTAGGTGGTAGCACCCAAATAGATTTGATATTATCGCAGCAGAGCTTCATGGAATAGTACACATCAATTTCTAACTGCGGTCGTCTTTTCTCTCTCTCTTATTTTCTCTATGATTCAAAAATAACAGCTCTCTCTCCTTCCGTGATTGGGCCGCAAAGATCAACCTCTTTCAACCGTGCGCACGAGAGAGAAATTCCCGCCAAGCTTTCTCTTCTTTTTCTCGCCAACTCCTCCTCGTGGTGTTTTCTGAACTTCGTTTTCTTCTTCTTCTTCTTCTTCTTCTTTTTCGTCTATCGGCGACACAACGTTACTGTTGTTGTTGTTCTCCTTATTGGAAAGCTCGCGGCATATCATCTCCGCCGCGAACCTCGAAATATTCAACCGCGCCATGGTTGGATGACGACGCAACTTATCGCAGAGATACGATTCTCCTCCGCGCCACTCATCTTCACTGTGTCTTTTTCCGTGAATGTGGAACGGTGATAACGTTTTATCGTCGTCGTCCATTCCGCCGTGAAGATCAAAGGGAATCGTCGCGCGTCTCCCGTCCGACGTCGGCACTTGATCTTTATCGATCACTCTTACGAGCGTCGACCCAGGAGTGTTACCTCGTCTTCTCTTCGCGCACATCGTCGTCCCAATAATATCCTCCTCGTCCGAATGATACTCGTTATTAACGTCGTCGTTCCCGATAAACTGAGGCGTAATTTCCTCCTCATCCTCCTCGTCTTCTTCTTCGCTTCCAACGATCGGATAAAATTTCCGGCTCTCCACTCCCTCTTCCAACCCCCAATCTTGAACACTCATCACCGCTCTCTTCACCTTCCCTTCGTTCATCCTGTACTTCTTCTTCAGCGCCGACGCGCTCCCCGGACCGAACGCGCACTCCCCGATATCTTCCTTCTCTTCCTTCTCGCCTTCCTCGAGATCGAGAACGCTTCCGCGATCGAAGATCAAATAGTCCATGATCGCTCGACTGTCGATCTCTTCCACTTTCGCGTTTCGGTCGATCGTCAGTGGTGTTTCTTTTTCTTCTCCTTCTTTGCCAATCTCTTCGTTCAGCGCGAGCACCTGCGTGTGTGTGAGATAAAAAATGTCAGTCGTTGTTGTCAGAACAAACATTTTAAAATACACGGACGAAGAGAAAAATTCGTTCGTTTACATTCAAATCACATGCGATCTCTCTGCTTGATCACGAACTCCTTCTTAAGAACTCTCTCTCGTTAATAGTACCTTTGCGTCTTTATGCTCGTTTATATCTAAACATATCGCGGCCCAATCGTGTTCGCTGGTCCTTTCGTCCCCGGAAACGAGAACTACGGCGAGCGCGTTGGCAGTTCTGTTCATCGGGAAAAACCTGTTTTGCAACTCGAGCAACAAACGTCTTCGTCGCGCGTTGAGCGTTTCGGTCGCATTTTCGTCCGTCCACGGGGTTTCCGTCTTCTTCACTCCTTTTCCTCGCGTGAGTTGAATGTTCGCGTCGTCGAAGGCGACTTTGAGTTTTGTGTTCGGCGTTTTACGACGCATCGTCGTCGTCCTTCTTTCTCCAAGTTTGTTCGAGTGTGAGGTGAGTCACTTTTGTGAGGAAATTTAAGCGCAAATCGGATTACAACGCGTATTGTTAATCATCTCTTTCTCTCTCAAACGCCGCTGACACCACCTTGCGCGTCTCCAACGTTACGTTCTCTCCCCCACCCCATGTAATTAATCAAATTATCTATAAAATACACCGCCACCGTGAGCGGCAAAACTAACCCCAACGCCGTCCCGAGAACGAAATCTCGCGCTCGAATCGTACTCAAAGCTAATATGTAATTAATCGCCGGCGCGAGGAAAAACACCGTTCGTAAACCAACGACGGTGAGAACCGGCCGATCGTCCAAATGGCTCATCATTCGTTTCACGATGGTAAACTGCACATCCGCCAACGCCTGTCCTCCGACCCTTCTGACGACTAAGAAACTAATCGTGCAACTCAACGGCGCCATGCACAGCGCTAACATCCACCCGTTGAAGTGTCCCCAGCACATGACCCCGGCGGTGACGAAAACTAAGCCGGGTAAGTGTAACAACTCCGCCAAGCCGAACCCGAGGATGTAAATCACGATGCCTAAATATCCCGCTTTTTTAATCGCTTTGTGTACCTTTTGAGGATCGATGTCCGGTATTCCGTGATGGGCGATGGCATTCACAATCAGAGTTATCCCCGAAACGACCAAAGCAACACACGTGAACTGAATAATCGTCGAGCGTAATTTCTGCGACGCAGAGGTTGTCGTTGGTTTCTTTTTTATTGCGGTAGTATTCGTCGCGGTGTTCGCAGATGTTCCCGCTGCTTGTGCTCCATCCGTTTTGCTCGCCACCATGACGTTGTTTATGTGTGTTTATGACGATGATGAATTCTGTTCTCGTTACTCTCGCGATGAAATGATTCGTCACGTTGTTCGTATTGTTCCCTACTCTGCTGAGACCAAATCCAAACGTATGTGTATATCACTGCTTTACTCGTTTTAGTAAAGGTCGTCGGGTAGTGCTGCTCTCTCTCCTTCTCCCTCTCTTTATCTGTGCTCTTTCCAAAGCGCTCTTTAGTAAGTATATTCTCTTTACGTTAAATGTGTGCGAAATTCCGGTGTCATTTGTGTGCGGGTTTCCTCCATTTCATTCCCCCCCAAAAAGGGTCTAATATACATATCAAACGCAAACGATACACGACAACAACGAAAGAATACCACACGCACGGGGACGGCGACACCAACAACGAAAGTAGTACGAACACCTCCTTTACCCCACCACTGGAAGAAATTATTTAAAAAAATGGCAAAAGGCGCGACGAAAGCCGGCGCGATCCTGGTCCGCGTGGTCTCCACGTTAGACACCGGGTTCTTCTACGTGAAACGGAAAAACCCGAAGAAGATGCCGAATAAGTTGGAGTTTCGGAAGTACGATCCGAGAGCGAGGAAACACTGCTTGTTCGTGGAGAGTAAGCAAAAGTAGTATCATATCAGAGTAGCAGCAGTGCGCGCGCGTGGGAGTCGCACTCGCGCGCGCAGTAGTCGTAGTCGTAGCAAGAGTTCACAGCGCGCAGATGTAACGAGAGAGAGTAACACTAGAGCATATCAGAGTAAACACACGTGAGAAGCACGCAGAGCATCAGAACCTGCAATTACACCGCAACACTTTGTGCGCGTTCGTAGCAACACCGACGGCATCGCAAAACGACAGCATTCATACCGCGCGCTGTTCTCTGCGCTTATAAGTGTTGAAACGCTCGCGGTATGCATCAGAGAACCTCTGATCTTTCCTCTCCGTTTTTCCCCATTCCAAAGACGCACAAAAACACATCTCGTGAGACATAGTCTGCGCTCTTCCGCGCTCTCTCTCGCACGCTCTCTCACTGTCGCGTCCTCCTCGAGCGTCGGAGAAGTCACAACACTCGTAAAGGCTTCGAGTAAAAACGAGACTCTTTTACGAGCAGAGAGTCTTCTTCTTAACTCTTCGCAGAGAATTACATTTTGGTGGATAAAAATGGCAACGCAGACGGCGACGTGTGCGAGGATCTTCTCCGCTCGAAGAGGAGGAGGGAAGAAGCAAACGACGACGACGAATAAAACGACGACGTTCTCGCGCAGCAGTCGTAACAAAACGAGAACATCAGGAACAACGACGACACCGAAAAGGACGAAAAGGAAAACGTGCGCGACGAATGCGCTCTTCGGTGGCGAGTTGACGAATTTGGACTTGAACGACGTCACGACTTTATGCGCGAACGGAGCGTTTTTATCCTTGTTCGTCGCGTCGACGGTGTACGGAACCAAAGCGGTCTTTTTTCCAGACAAGGATGAAGATGAGAAGAAAGAAGACAAACACAAAGACAAAGAAGTAAAAGTGAACGTGGAGCGGACGGCGTTGCAACTCTCCAACGTCGCTTTGATCTTCGCGCTCGCGAGTCGGTGGGCGGAATCCGGCCATTTTCCGTTGTCGAACATGTACGAGAGTTTACTGTTTTTAGCGTGGGGGACAACCGCGACGGCGATTTACGTGAACTCGAACAGTAAAGTTTTCGGGGCGTTAGTCTCGCCGGTGGCTTTGTTTACCGTCGCTGGGGCGACGTTAGGTTTACCGAAAGAGTTGCAAAGAGCGTCCGCGTTGGTGCCGGCGTTGAAATCAAACTGGTTGATGATGCACGTGAGCGTGATGATGATGTCGTACGCCACGCTGTTGGCTGGGAGTTTAGCGTGTATGGGTTTCTTGGCGTTGGAACTTGGAAAGGATAACGAAACCGTCGGTAAGTTGACGGAGAAGATGGAAAAAGCGATGTTTAAAGACAACAATGATAATAATAATAGTAACGAAGACGAAGACGAAATGTTAGTCGTGGCGACATCGAGACAACGTTCGAATCGGCCGAAGATTGATTCAAAAACCGGCGAACAAGTCGCGTACGCGATGGAAAGTAGTAGCAGCAGCACGACGGCTGCGATGAATCCACCGCAATCTCCTTCCTCCTCCTCCTCCTCCTTACCGGTTGGCGCGAGAACGCAAACCGAACTCGACAACCTCTCCTACCGATGCTTGGGTTTAGGCTTCGTCCTCTTAACCGCGGGTTTAATTTCCGGCGCAGTTTGGGCGAACGAAGCCTGGGGTTCCTACTGGTCCTGGGACCCGAAAGAAACCTGGGCTTTAGTCACCTGGTTCACCTACGCCACCTATTTGCACTCGCGCTTGGTCGCCGAAAAACCCAAAGACGAAAGCGCGAAAATCGGCGCGTTCGGGTTCATCGTCGTGTGGATTTGTTACGTCGGCGTGAACTTGTTCGGCACCGGGTTGCACTCCTACGGATGGTTCGCCAGCAGATAATAATATAAAGAAAAGATATCTATAGGTTCCCGTTTTTGTTGTTGTTTTGTATTCAAATAAATCAGAAGACACATTCCTTCACTAAAAATTTCTCATCAATTCACTTTTGAATTCTATCACACAACAACAACACAACAACAACAACAACGACAGACGATTACTACTGCTCTTTTAAACAACAACAACAACACCACGACCAAGCGAGAAGAAAATAATAATAATAATAAATGTTTTTTCCTGGATTCTTCGCCGTTTTGGTGACTCTTTTCGCCTCCACATCGATAAACATCGGCAAAGCGTTGCAGAAAAAAGGCACGAAATCGTTACCGAAGTTGACGTTTAAAAAAGACGTCTTGAAAACGTATTTCTCAAACGAAACGTGGAAGCTCGGGTTAGGATTAGACGTAATTGGCGGTTTGATGATGATTGTCGCGTTAGCGATTGCACCGGTATCGGTGGTACAACCCGTTTCGGCCGGTGGAGTCGCCATTCTCGCCGGGTTTAGTCACGTGTTTTTAGACGAGAAGTTGCGAGAAAAAGAATGGATTGGAGTGTGGTGCGCGGTGTTAGGGACGATTGGGATCGGGTGGACGACGGGTGGAAACGTCGCGATAAAAAAAGATGGGAAAGGAGAAGAAAGTATAGTGAGCACGTGGAGGTACGTGTTGGGTGTTTTTGTGGTTTTAGGGAGCACGTATTTGTGCGCGCCTTCGTCCGCCGCGGGAAGTAATGTAGGAAGCGGGGGGGTGTTGGCCCCGGCTGGGTCCGGGAAGGCGGGTGGTTCCAACGCCGCGTCGAATGCCACGCCGTCGTCGACGACAGCGATGACGACGACGAAGTCCGACGTAACGCCCGGAACCACGCCGCAGAAAGGATCCGGACATGGGAACAAGAACGACCACTTTTTGAAATCGCCGCCGACGAAAGAGAGCATGAACGCGTCGATGATGATGACTACGCCACCGAAAAAAGATAAAAGCGACAAGAAAGATAAGAGCGAGAACGCGAACAGCGTTGAGTTCAAACAACAACGTATCAGAGATATCCTCGCCGGTGCGCGCGCGGGTGCGTTATTTTCGCTATCCGCGTCCTCGGTGAAATTAGGTTTCCAACTCTCTCGACGATTGGCGTTTATATGGGCCTTAATAGGCCTCGCTGCCTCGGTTTCGTTGACCGCTTTAGGACTCTTCTCGCAAACCAAAGGTTTAAAAGAAGGTAACGCGGTCGTCGTCGTCTGTTCTGGTAACGTCGCCCAAATGGTCACCGCCATCCCGTTCGGCGTCTTGTGCCTCGGCGAAAGCCTCCCCGGTATCGGCTTCCTCTTCGGTTCAAACGGTGGTTCGGAGTTTGGTTTCTTCCACAACGCGTTCAAATTCCTCGTGTGGGCCTTCAGTTGGTGGCTCATCCTTTTCGGTGTCGTCATCGTCTCTGGTTTGAGCACGCACGACGTCGTCGCGACCATAGCGGCGACCGGAGACGTTCGGAAATCCGTCGTGTTACCCACGACGATGGGCGAAGCCAAACTCATGTTGTTGAGCAAGAAGGAGAAGAACAAAGAGGCGAGTCGAAAAGAATAATAATAATAATAATATATAATATATAATAATAATAGCAGTAGCACTACTAGTAGTATTGGTGGTAGCGAGTAGCAAGTAGCGAGTTGTTTTGGTTAGAGTACTATATAATGTTCTACATGATGAACTCTTCTTCGTCGTCGTAAAAAGCTTCTTTTCCTCACATTTTCGACTCTCTTGAAAGAAGCACAAATTGGGGAGACAAAATGAAGAAAGGCCGTTTCGTGGACACGACGACGACGAAACTCGCCGAGTGGACGAAGAAAGTCGGGACGAAAATTAAAGAAACCGCGGAGGCTTTAGAGGTTGAGTTTAACGACGACGGAGGAGGAGGAGGAGGACAACATCGTCAGTATTCTCATCAGCCTCGCAAAGGCAACGGAAAAGGGCAATTCACGAACGCCGCGAACGACAACCGATTCGCGGCGTTACGAGGGGCCTCCTCTCAGTCGAACTCTCAATCCTCGTTCATCGAGGAAGGAGACGAGGAACGAGACGATTTTTTGTCGGAAAAGAAGGCGGTGACTTTAGTCGTGAACGTGTTCGAAACCGCGGATATGTTGGAGGAAAAACAAAAGTTGGAAAAAGAGTTCAAAGAGATGATGCGAAGAGAACGAGAAGCGTTCGATGCGAAGATGCGAGAGATGGAGAGGAAATTGGAGGAGGAAAAGACGAAGAGGAAGGATGGTGTGACGACGCCGACGACGCCGCCGACGAAGAAAGGCACGAGTAAGAAGAAAACGGATGATGATGATGGTGATGATGATGACGATAACGCCGCCGCTCCCGCTTCTCCGGTTGTTCTCGCGGCGGCGGCAATGGTGCAGTCTCCGTCGTCGCTGGAAATCGAAATGAAGGCAATTAAGAACGTCACGCACACGTTAAAGAATCAGTTGAAGGAAAGAGACGAACGAATAGCGAAAATGCTAGAGAAAGAGAAGGAAGCGAAAGAGCTAAACGAGAGTTTAACGCAGAAGAACTCGCAAATGCAAACGTCCTTGGAGGTTTTGAGAAAGAAGCAGAAAGAAAACGACGCGGCGAAGGATCGGGACATGTTAGAGACGAGCGAGTTAAAAGATTTAAAACGAATGAAAGAAAAGCAAGAGAAAGAGTTGGAGCGAGAGAAGAAGATGAAGGAGGTGGTGCAAAAAAAGTACGAAAAAGCGCACGAGGATTGGTTAGATGTAACCACAAATCAAGCGAACGATAAGAAAGAGTTGTTGAGATTGCAAAAGAGCGAAGAGGTCAAGGCGGAAAAGATTGAAACGTTGGAGGAGCAGTTGTTGCAAACTAAGTTAGAGTTAGAGGATTTCAAACACTGCAGAAAAGAACGCGACAACGCGTTGCAAAAACTGAGCGAAGTGAGAGAGGAGATTGTAGATTTGAAGCACGAGAAGAGCGCGTACGAGAACAACGCGGAAGATTTACGGTTGGTGAATGAAGCCAGAGAAGTAGCGGAAAAAGCTTTGGTGGAAGAGTCCAAGAAAACAATCGATTTGGAGAGAAAGTTGAGAGAATTGAGCGAGGAAAAGGCGAATAATAATAGTAGTAGTAATAGAGATAGCCACAACAACAACAACAAGAAGAAGAATACGAGGAATCACGACGATCCGGAGAGCGCGAGTGCGACGCCAAAGCAAGACGATGGCAAGGGTAAGACGACTCCATTCAGCAGTATTAGTAGTAGTATCAAGAGCGAAGAAACGGACCGAGATAAGAACAAGACGGCGCAGGGTAGCCACGAATCGTCATCCACCATCGCGGATCTCAAATCCGAAATTGCCGCTTTAAAGAACCAACTCGAAACGCTCTCGCGAGAGAAAGACGACAAAATCGCCGTCATCGATTCTGACCGCGCTCAGTTACAGCGACAACTCGAAGAGGCAAAGAAAACCGCCGCAAAACTAATTAAAGAGAAACTCGAATCGATTCAAACCGATTTCAAACGCTCCGCGGAGACGCACGCGAAAGAAACCGGATTGCTGAAGGAAGAAATCGCCGACCTCGAGGAAGATCGAAACGAGTGGAAGAGAAAGTGCGAGAAAGCGAGAGATGAAACCGATGTAGTTCGGAAACGAGCGCGAGAAATGCTCGTGGAGAAAGAAGAAGAACTCGAGAGGGCACTGTTTAACGACGGCATAGCTACAACGACAGATGGAAAAATATCATCGATTGGTCGAAAAGCGGTGAGCAGCAGTCTCACGTTCCTCGAAGAGGACGACGACCAAGAGCAAACGGAGAAGAAGAAGAATTCGTCTTCAAAACCACCACCGAGAGAGGTGAACACAACAACACTCTCTTCTTCGAGCAGCGAAAGCGATTTCCTCTACCTCAAAAACATCCTCTTGCAATACCTCACCACCAACGAGCGTCTCGTCCACGAGCGTCTCGTTCCAGTCGTGACCACTTTATTAAAGTGTTCGGACGAAGAGCGAGCGAAAGTCATCGCCGCTCGAGTGAACATGAAACCATCATCATCCTCTTTAGGTGGTGGGAGCCAACCAAACACGCCCACGAGAAGTGCAGGATCTGGGGTTCGTCTGTTCAACGCTTTCTTTAGAACGTAGTGATACTGTCGTACTCCTGTGCGGTAGTCGTGTAGTCGTTGAATTTTAGCAGTTTTAGTCAAAGTCCAAGGGAAAACATTCACAAAATCCCTCATTTTACCCCATCATCAGATACACTTTCTTTCACACACGAGAAGATGTTCTCCTCAAATTCTCCTTCTTTGTTTTGTACTAAAACTCCTGCTGATGCTGGTGTTACCACCGCCGCGCATCTCGCTCGAAAAACGCGCAATAGTGCTCGGCAAAATACCTCCTCCAAAAGACAAAATCACCAATTCTGGCGGCGGATGATGACGCAGAAGAAGAAGGTTTACGTCGCCTTTTCCTCCGTTCACGACGACGAGAACGACTCTTCCTCGAATACTAATAATACTAACGACGCTATTTCGTCGTACAGTACGAAAGAAAAGCAGTTGCTCCGTAAACTCTTACTCCACGAAGGCCAAGCGTTAACGAGATCGAGAGCGGAAGAACAACAATTAAAAGAACAGTTGGAAAAAAGGAAGAAAAAAATTGTCCTGAACGCGAGCGAAGTCGGGTCGATACGCATGCCCTCGGAACTGTTCGGGATGCGACGAGTGAAAGTTCCAGGGATGATTTCGTCGTCGCGGATAGAAAGGTTTGGAGAAGAGGAGGAGGATGAGGAGGAGGAAGAAGAAGAAGAAGAAGAAGGAGAAGAGAAGGATGAAGACGCGCCGAAAACGCAAAAGCGCGACGGGACGACGAAGGATAAAAAGACGAAGAGCAGAAGCGCTTCTTCTTCGTCTTCGAAAACGAAAACGATGAAAAGCACCACCACCATTCGACAAAGGAGGAAGATTTCGTACTCGGCGTCCGAGTGCAGCGATTTTGGGCAACGGTTTCCGATCGATTCCATCGTCGTCGAAGATCCCTCCAACGGCGGCGGCGGAGAACAAACGATTCGTATTTCTGATTTGACCGTGAAAACCTTCCTCCGAGACTCCGTGGAGCTCCTCCCGCAGTGCGTGCCTCTCGGGTTACAATTCGGCGATTTTCGATCAGCCGTGTCTCAATCCTACGATTCCAACGACGAGGACAAAGAGGCCTGCTTCAGAGGCGACGTCTGCTACCGATTCCTAAAAACCAAACGAAACGAAGAAAAAATCATCTGGCATCCGATTTCCTTCCAACGCAAAGAACGCGCGAAAGAGGAAAAAGAAGCCGAGTGCAACCTGGAAAGCAACGACGGGTGGCCCTTTGCGTTTCGCGCGTCCCTCTCCGAGGATAAAAAATACATCCAACTCGAAATGCGATTATTCTGGCCGAAAAACGAGCTCCTCAAATACGGCAAAGAAGCGTTAGAGAGAGACGGGAAACATCGGTTCGATATCTTCGCGAAAAACGTCGAGTCGATGTTGTATTATCTAGAACGCGGTTACGTCGGGAGAGGTCTCTCCGGGGAAGAAAATCGAGAGAGCGAAAGCGAAAAAAAAGGAGGAAGAACAAAAGGTGAAGAAGAAGAAGAAGATAGCAGCAACGTCGTGAAAGAATTGAGCGTGCGAATGAAACGTCGGTTAGGTCGAGCGCCGTTCGCGACGGAAATTAGTCGAGAGCTCGAGCGTTTGTAATATGTAAAACTACCATCATCATCATCCTCCATTCTTGGTTGTTGTACGTGCATGAAAAAAATTCAAAAAACACAAAGAAAAACTGCATTTTAAACAACGCGGGACTCTTAGTAAAGTCTCCTCTTTATCACGCACAAAGACGATCATTCGGCGGACGATTCAGACGAGAGATTGGGATTGTTTTTGACGAGAGCGCATTTGAGAGACCTTTTTGTTTTCTTTCCCTCTGTGAGTTCTTCTTCTTCTTCTTCTTCTTCTTCCTTAACAAACAACAACACGATGTTGAAGATGATGTTTTCCACTACTGTCGCATCATCATCATCATCATCATACAACAACAAGAACAAGAACAACAACAGCAGAATGAATAGTAAAAGTAGTCGCAGTAGTATCAATGATTGGAAAAAGAGGAATGAGAAGACTCTTTGTCGGGAGGAGGTCGTTTTTACGTCTTCGAGAGGAGGATTAAGAGGAGGAAAAAGAGGAGGCGTTGTATTCGTAGCATCAGCATCATCATCATCCGCATCAAAATCAGAAGACGTGAAAGGCATCACGCCGTCGGAAGAGATCAGGAAAGCGGCTGTGTTGGCGGTGAGTTCGTGCGTGACCTCGACGGCGTTGCCAATCTTGGAAACGAAAAAATTCAAAAGGTACGAAGGAAAAGTCAGAGATACGTACGTGAACGATGATATATTAGTCGCGGTGACGACGGATCGTCAATCCGCGTTTGATCGACACTTGGCGAACATCCCGTTTAAAGGCGCCGTGTTGAACATGACGGCGTTTTGGTGGTTCGAACAGACGGAGAAGATATGTCCGAACGCTGTTTTAGTGAAACCGCCGGTGCACCCGAACGTTTCGATTATGCGCAAGTGCGAGGTCTTTCCGATTGAGTTTGTCGTGAGAGGGTATTTGACCGGATCCACGAGCACGAGTTTATGGACGCACTATAAAAACGGAGGCCGGAACTATTGCGGGAACCCGTTGGAGGACGGGATGGAGAAGAACGTGAAGTTGCCGAAAAATATCGTCACGCCGACGACGAAGGAAAAGGAGCACGACCGGCCAATCAGTTTAGAAGACATCGTGAAAGAAAACTGGATGAATAAAGAGGATTTAGACTACTGCGTGGAGAAGACTTTGGAGATTTTCAACTTTTCGCAACGAGTGGCCAAGGAAAGAAACTTGATCTTAGTGGACACGAAGTACGAGTTCGGGAAAGACCCAAAGACTGGGAAAATCTATTTAATCGATGAAATCAACACCCCGGATTCCAGTCGGTATTGGATTCAAAACACGTACGAAGAGCGCGTGTTGAAGAACAAACAAGAACCGGATATGATTGATAAAGAGTTTTTGCGCTTATGGTTCGCGGACAGATGCGATCCGTACGACACGTCCAAACCGTTGCCAGAAGCACCGACTGATTTAAAGTGTGAATTGAGCGCGAAGTACGCGCTGCTCTTCGAGATGATCACCGGCGAAAAATTCCAAATCCCGGAGTTGCAATCCAACACGGACGCCAACGCCAACGTCAACGAGAAAATTAAAGAAGCGTTGGAAAAAATGTGAGCTATCGCTTGCGCGGTATTTCTCGAGAAAGAGATTAAAGAATGTTTTAGAGAATCATATACTATATAAACGCGATCGATGACGAAAGAGAGAGAAAGAGAGAGCGAAAGAGAGAGAGAGAGAGAGTCACTTCTTCGCGAGTGCACGACTCGTATCTCGTCATCCAGCGCGCGTTTGTTTATAAAAAAATATCCTGACACGTCACCAAAGAATATCTTCACTCATCTCGCGCAAGCATTAAAGAGAAAGAATTGCCACGAAACAACAAATGCAATCCTCGCTCACGAAATCTACTTCTTCGTTTCTCACATCGTCGAGGCGACACTTTTCTCGCACAAGCAGCAGTTTCAGCAGCAGACATAAACAACAACAACAGCAACACAAAAGAAAATCATCTTTCGTCACCAAAGCTGGCGCCGAGGAGGAGGAACTCATGCAAAAGTTAATGGCCATGATTGGCGGTGGAGCTCCTGCCGGGAGACCTCCGAAAGGGCAAATGATCGCGAAGGAGAGCGCGATTAAAGGGAGAGATTCGGAGATGCGAGTGACGGAAGAGCACTACGTTTTGGTAAGATGATTTCGTTCGATGTTTGTCGTCGTCGTCGTCATCTTCAATCGTTTTAGACGACCAAAGATGTTGGATTTTTCTCTCTCTTTTGCTTTTGCGATGTCATAGCAAAGAGCGAAGAACGAACGACCACCACCCGTATCTAACGCTTTCTCTCTTCTCTATCTTCACGCATGTGAATACTACTCATATTATTAAACACAGAAAGGAAACTCGATCAAATCGTTCCCTTCGAACGTGAAAACGTGCGTCTTCGCTACGGGATGTTTCTGGGGCACCGAGAAGATGTTTTGGCGGTTACCGGGCGTGTATTCCACCTCGGTTGGATACGTCGGTGGGTACACGAAGAACCCGACGTACGAGGAGGTGTGCTCTGGTATGACTGGGCACACGGAAGCGGTGCAAGTCGCCTACGACCCGACCGTGATTTCCTTCGCCGATTTGTTGGCCATGTATTTCACCAACCACGACCCGACGCAAGGCATGCGACAAGGCAACGACGCCGGGACGCAATACAGGTCTGGCGTGTATTGCAAAGATAAAGAACAATACGACATGACTTTATCCGCAAAAAAAGCGTACCAAGAAGCGCTCGGGTCGACCAGAGGTGAAATTACGAGCGAAATCCCGGAAGATTTCAACATGCCGTACTACTTCGCCGAAGACTACCATCAACAATACTTAGCGAAACCGGGGAGCCGACCGTACTGCTCCGCGCAACCAACTGGAACTGCGATGCCGGAAACTTGGCTGAAAGAAAACGGTGCCAAGTTGTCTGGATCGTTTTGGAACACGTACGGGCCGAGACCGGGTTGCACCATCGGTGTTCCCAACGAACCGATTCCCTTGGAGACGGCGCTCAAAGCGTGAATTTGAAGATACACATAAAGAATCACTTAATAATAATAATAATAATACACGGTTTTATATCTAGAGCTATCTATGTATGCGGTATGAAATTCGTCGATCGCGTTATATCTTTCACTCACTCTTCCTCTCGTGAACCGAACAAGACTTTCACGAATTTCACAAGCGCGTTAACCGAACAAGACTTTCACGAAGATCACGATCGCGTTCGCCGCGAGGAGAGGCATCCGTAAGTAACTCGCCGCGTATATCAAGCCAATCAACTGGCCTTTAAACCCGTGCGCGGAAACGTATCCCGACGTAATCGCACTTTGACTCAAGCTTTTCGGTTCCAAAAACCGCTCCTCGTTTAGGACCGCGAACGCGTTCGCGACGAGGAGAACGGACTGAAGAAGCGTCCAGAGAGACATTCTCAGTAGTAGTAGTAGTAGTAGTACTGTTCGTCTTCTTTTTCTTCTCTCTCGCTTCTTTCCGTTCGTTGTTTGGAGAGCGCTTTTGCGCTCTTTTTTTGTGATGGAAAAAGAGTTCGTTTGTGCTTTCAAAATGTTCAAAATACGAGCGGTAGATAAAGGTACGCGACGAAGAATGTATAACAGTGTCATCACGAGGCATAACAAACGCAGTTCTCTCTCTCTCTCTCTCTCTCTCTCTTTCTCTCGTCAAAGAAGAATAAATACGCGCGCGTTTGAAGTCGTCGTCGTCATGGTTAAACCACCAACCTGGTAAACGCGGTTATCCACAACGTGCACGGCAAAATGCCAAAGATGTACTGTCGCAACATCAACCCGGCTAATTGCGGAGCAAACACTCTAGTTTCGTCTCTTAACTGCGCCAAGACGACTAAGTTTTGCGCCGCAGGCATGCACGACATGGTGAGTAAGACCATTTGGGCGATTTTGTCTTTTGGAATTAAATGCGGAAAGAAATTTTTCAACGCGAGAAATCCAGAGACGCAGACGATGGGAAGGACGATGAAGCGCGTGACGCAGGCGACGCACAAGGCTTTGAAGTCTGGAGCGTCCATGACTAATCCTTTTCGGATGTTGGTGACGATTTCAGTCGCTTTTTCGATGAGAAAAGAAGCTTTGGTTTTCCCCGTTATCCACGACGCGTCTTCTGCTCGGAAAATGTCGTCGTCCGCGGCGTCGTTGATGACTTCTTGCTCGATTAAATCTTCCTTCTTCACTTTAACGAGCGAGGCGGCTAAGACGAGCATTTGCATCGGTAATGCGGCGGCGCCAATATTAACGGCGAGTTCGTAAATAGCCTTGGCCACGCCGGCGATGAATGAGAATTCGAGAGGGGCGATAGTTGCGATGGAAGTTCCCGACGAAGTAGAAGCAGCGAACGCTTTCGCCCCAGGCACCAAAAACTCTCTCAAAGGCGCGTTGGTACCAATGATGACCCCTAAAACCATCGCCAAAAACGGCGGATTGGCTAATTCGTTCACGATTCGTTTCCCGGTTTCTCGGATTTGCAAGGCGCATTTCTTCACCGGATTCTTCTCTCGCACGATGGCGTCGCTCATGGCTGGACCGGCAATGATTAAGAACCCAACCGTCCATAACAAAGGCGTCCAACCGACTAAATATAAAGCGATGTACCCCGCAATGACATCTGCATTAGCCGCGCCTAAAACCTCGGTCAAGAACACGAGCGGTAGCGTAAACGTGTTCCCAAACGCGCACGCGGCTAAGCCTAAACGTGGCATCACGTCGTCTTTACACTCGATATCGATAGCCGCCGCCGATATCGAGTTGTTGTTATTGCTCGCTCTATTACCACCACCACCACTACTTTTCTTCTTCTGTAACGAGGCCATCGTTACGACTAATTTGGTCAACACCACCCCACAAATCGTCCCGGCGATGACTTGCGACAACGCGCCAAACGGCAACACCATCAGCGATTGGTTCAAAGGCGTCTTCGTTAACGTCCCGGCGACTCTCGTGCACAAATAACACGGCAACAAAACGTTAAACGCTAATTTACTCACCACCACTGGCGTTTCCAACGGCAAACGTTTCTTCAAAATCAACTTGCTCACGACCACGCACAACACGCAAATCTTAAAAATCGCCGTCGAACACTTGATGAAAATCGGAACGTTAAACCCGTACGACAAAGCGTTCAAAAAACCACTGAACAGAGGGTTCACTTTCGCTAAAACCTGCGCCACGAACGGGACGTTGAACACGACCACCGCTAACGCGAACGAGCTGAACACCATTTTCGGCGTCGCCGTCGACGAAAACTGTTTCTGTCTGTTTTGATCGTAATACGGATCGGACGCGTCCAGTTTCACCGATCCCCAGGACAACGGGAAAGGGACAAACATTCGCGGGTGAAATTTTCTTTCGTTATTGTTGTTTTGTTCTTCTTCTTGTTGTTGCATCATCATCGTGTTCTTCTCTTCTTCTTCTTCTTCTTCTTCGTCGTCTGCTTCCCCTCCCGCGGTTGTCCTTTTCGCTCGCATCCTTTGCGTCAGAATTCGTCTGTTTCTTCTCCCTCCTTTAAAACACACTTTGAGAGCGGAGGAGGAAGAAGAGGAAGAGGAGGAATACGACGTCGACGCAGTGTTCGATGATTTTGCCACCAGGGAGGCGCGTTGTAAAGTCGTCTGTTTCGTCGTCATCTTTGCATCATCA
>ENA-OWPI01000196-OWPI01000196.1-marine-metagenome-genome-assembly--contig:-NODE-196-length-93430-cov-4.568070_pt1 | contig 93430 bp, 106 predicted proteins | sample MGYA00238138_ERZ651775 | MGnify/ENA primary metagenome ERZ651775 (study PRJEB26906, sample SAMN06265043) | marine metagenome | isolation source: Helgoland LTER site | place: Germany:Helgoland, sampling... | reverse complement strand
AGGGTCATTTATGGAATTTTGGTACATATAACCCTTGGCAGGAATAATCCAAGATTTAATTAGAGTACTTTTGTTATGAGTCTTTTCTTATTTGCCGTTATTGCCATTCTTGCTACTTTAGGCACTGCTTTTTTATCTTCTATCTTTGGGATGCTTGGCGGTCTTATTCTTATGGGTCGGAGTTTTTTTTAAACCTAAGTTTTTTATATTTTGGTAAAAGAATTACTGGAGGACTTACCCCAACTGACTAACGCCTAGTAGTCGGTATCAAGTTAAATATTTAACCTACCTCACACATCACAGTCTTCAAAGCCCTGCCAAATTTCGAGAAATTCTCAGTTGGTGTATAGTTAATCTGATTTACTGGATAGTCGTTATGAATCTGGGCACCACTTCCTAAGCATGTTTCGACTTTCTAGTTATCAAGGCAGAACCTGTAAGGCATCACATAAAAATTTAGGTAGATAGAAACAACTCTATTGATGAGATCGGATGCTATGCATCACAAGATCAAAAGTCATTTCAGTCCAGGGTTTAATGTTTCCAATATCACTTCTTCTGCCTAGTTGTTCTGCTATCCCACTTACTAAGACAACAAGATATTCTGACAAGAAAGTATCTGCTTTTTCATCAATATATCCATTTGATCTTAAATAAGAGTCAATGGTAATTTTTATTCTATTTAGCTGAGTGGGATACTCAAAATTAGAACTAAAGGGAATTTCATAGAATGAAGATTCTGTAACAAAAAAATATTCGATAGCATGGTAAAGGCGTTGTTCTGGTTTAAATTTATCTTCAAAAAGAAATTTTTCTACATTTTCTATCATTGCGTTAACTACTTTTATTTCCAATTCTAAAAGTATTGATTGTTTATTGGGAAAGTACTGATACAAGGATCCAATACTTATTCCTGCTGCTTCCGCTACTCGGTTGGTGGTGAATTGGTGGTAGGGATACTGTTTCAAAACGCGAATAGATGCTTCAAGGATATTGTCGACCATCAGCTTTGACCTTGTTTGCTTGGGTTTTTTTCTTAAAAGAGCTGTTTTCATAATGCGAGTTTTTATTGCGAGTAATTACTCGTATTATATGTCTTATGGAGGCTTAGTTATGAAACTGTTTAATTTTCTTTCAATATTAATTTTATCTATATTTTCAACTGCATCTTTTTCGGAACAGCAGAACAATCAGGTAATAGTTGTCGGAGCTGGGATAGCCGGGCTGGGAGCAGCGAAAGAACTTCATGACTCGGGCTATGAAGTAACTGTTCTCGAAGCAAGTGAACGAATCGGAGGAAGAATTTATACAGACAGGTCCCTAGGATTTACTGTAGAGAGAGGTGCAAATTGGATTCACAGTAACAAATTAGACAGTAACCGCTTAATGGTATTGAAAGATCACTTAAATATAGAAACACAAATAACACCATTGAGTGCTGCAGCCTTTCAACTATTTAACAAAGATGGCGAATCAGTAAGCTTGACTGAAGAAGAGTTTAATAAAATTGATACAAGAATAGCCTTGGCCACTTATGCTGCATCTTTTTTTCGACCTTCGAGTACGCTTAAAGACGTTATCGATTCCTTGAGGAGTGTGGGCTTACTATCCTTTGCTCCAAATGTTGTCTACCAAGCCTATCTTCAAAACATTGAGCTTAGTGCCGCAGAGGATATTGAAAAATTGCCCATAGGTGCGCTAATAACTGAAGCAGAGTATATGGAGAGCGCCGGAGAGGATGAAGAAGTTTTCGGAGGCTTTGATCAATTTACAAGCTATCTATCTAAGGGTTTAGACATAAGGCTCAACAATCCAGTTACAAAGATAGACTACTCTTCTGACGAGGTTAATGTTTATGTAAAAGATATTAAATATTCGGCCGATGCTGTTATTGTCACTGTTCCTCTAGGAGTATTGCAAAAAGGCATGATTAAATTTCAGCCTGAACTTACGCAGACTAAGCAAGATGCAATAAATGGCATAAATTGGGGAAATGTTAATAAAGTAATATTTCAATTTCCATACAATTTTTGGGGTGAATCAAATAATATTTTTATTGAGAGAGAAGATCGCCATGCCTTTACCACCTGGCTAAGTAACGAGGTTATATCTGGAAAACCTATTCTTTATTCTTTTTATTCAGGAGATTTTTCAAGAGCAATGGAAGATAAAGCTGATGAATTTATCATTGAGAAGGCGATGAATTCTCTTCGTTCAGCTTATGGTCAAGAAATACCTGATCCTGAAAACTATCTAATAACTAGGTGGGGTAAAGAGCCTTATATCCTCGGATCTTATTCAAGTGCAGGACATAATCAAGACGATGAGAAATTAAGAACAGAGTTAGGAAGTCCAATTGCTAGTAAAGTTTTTTTTGCCGGGGAGGCAACAAGTCTTAATGAATATGGCTTTGCTCATGCTGCTTTATATACCGGACTTCGAGAAGCGGAGAGACTGAAAACTCTTCTTCCAAAGTGAGAGCATTTGGCTCAACCCTTTTTCGATAAGTCTGTTCGGGTTAGTTTTATCTCTTCTTTGACCATCACGCAGGATGCCCATACCCCCTCATCCCTATATATACTCATGCTCAAACATTTTTAGCCAAAAAGGTTTGTAAAGTAGTAGAGTAATTATTAAAAGAAATTATGAAACACCTAACCACCCTCCTACTAACCTTGCTAGTTCTGGGAGGCTGTGGAAAAAGCTCCATCCCCGCAAATATAATATTATCCTGTTCGTGTATAGAGTCAGAATCCTCGAATGATATGTGTACTTATGGAAAGATTAATCCTGAAGTCAAAGTAAGTTTTGAGACTAACAGCATGAATTTTGGAGGAAAGAATTATAAGAATCTTGGAACTACTCCTACCTCTTTTTCAGTTAGAGACAAATCAGATTTTGTTGTATTAAATAGAGGAAATTTGAGATTAACTTTCGACTATCACAATTCTAGAGAAATATATCAATGCTACGAAAATAAAATATGAAGGAAAAAGAGATAGAGGAGTTAAAAGCTAGGATGGATGCACTTGAAGAATCCATTAATCAAATAAAAGAAACACTAGATAATGCCTTTGAAGGTGAACAAGCAAAATGGCAACAGATATTTGAAGCAGTAGATTTAAACTTCAAAGAAATTAGAGACTATGCCAATGATACATTCCTCCATGCAGATACTTTTTGGGAAATTCATAATAAAGATAAGTTAAATTAAAAATGACCAAACCACCTGGCTCAAAAGAACTTTTGCTTGATGAAGAAGAGATTAGAAACTTGATGAATGAGTATTGTTTTGCAATTGATTCAGGTGATTTCGTAACTTTTGCTAAATTATTTCAAAATGCTGAATGGATAGCCGAGGGTAAAAAACCAAGCAATGAGTCTGCTAATAATATTATTATCTATGAGGATGGGACTCCTAAAACAAAGCATACAATAACGAATATAAGTATCAATGTTGATGAAGCAAGAAAGAAAGCAACAGCGCATTCTTATGTAACTGTTTATCAAGGTACTTCAGATTTTCCTCTGCAAGCAATATTTTCAGGTGATTATTTTGATGAATTTAAAAATATCAACGAAATATGGCATTTTAGTAAGAGAGAGATTCGTAATTCAATTACTGGAGACATGACTGCTCATTTAAAAATTCCTTCCCTCACAATACCTTCGGCAAAAGATAAGATGAAATAATGAAATCCCCAACCATCATCTTAGTTACCTTGCTTAAGGTACTAAAAAAACATCCTTCCATAATCCCCATTGGCTTTCTTGTATTGTCATTTATGTACTATATCCCTCAGTCAGAATATGGAGAAAATCTTATAGGCCTTCTACTGACACCTTTTTGTGGTGAAAGTGGGTATGGTTGTAGAGCTTTTTATGAATATTTATTTTAATGAAAAAATGAAACATCTAACCATCACCTTGCTTGTCCCGCCATTCCTTAGCGACAATAGCAAAAGAAAAAACTTTCAGATTCAAGATCTAGAGATTTGATATGTATTACCCTGCATTAATAGTATTTGTTCTAACTCTTGTTCCTTTACTTTTTACAAAGTTCCTTTTTGTTGCTGAATGGGATAGACCTAAAGATGAAAATGGGATTGATGCCCGTGTGGTTATTTTTTGGGGTTATGTATTTGGTATGGTGCTGCCAATCGGTCTTGTAGCGTTTAGAGATTTTATTGTTTAGAAGAGACTAGAAAAATGATTGTGACCATCGATATAAGCATGTACCCCAATAAAGAAGAATTCATTCCGCCCATTGATGGATTTATTGAAATAATAAACTCTTACAAAGAGATTAAAGTAATTACTTATCCCACAAGTACGGTTATCGAGGGTGAGTATGAGTATGCAATGAATGCTTTAAAGGAAACCATAGCTGAGACAAATAAGAAATACGGAATGGCTGTTTACGTCACAAAGATAATTCCTAATTACAAAGCCCTTTGAGATTCATCAGGACAATCATTAATCTCTTTTTGCCTTCCATGTCCCTCCATACGAATAATCTGAATATTTCTCTTTGACCGGGGTTAGGCACTCCTGACATAAGAATACCCAATCTGAATTGTTGTATTTACACCGATAAAGAATATCCATAGCCTGAGAGCAATTGTGGCATTGTTTCTTTTGTACCATCTTCATCTGTTTACCGCCTGCACTATAGGTATTGATTCACCCCAGACCAATTAAGTGAAAATAAAATTATTAAGCTCAGTATTGAAACTGCGAGTGCCTGAAGAGAATTTATAAGATATTTTCTTTTTGTTTTGTTGTAGATTTCAGGAGACATCTCTTCTTTGTATTTGAAATAAGAGATGTAATGAACAATTCCCATACAGCCACGAAAAAGACCTACAAAGAATCCAACAAGAGTTCCCAGTTGTAGTAATGATATTAATAAAGAAATCATACTTTCCTATGCCTTTGCTGGCTTTCCATTTAAACAGGCATCAATCAATAGAAGTTAAATTGTAATTGATAATGTTTTGCCATATGTCATTTAGGCTAGTGTGTTAACTATGAAGAAAGATAGCAGGGTTGTACAGCCTTCACTAATATGAAAGTATAACTTTGAATGGGTATTCAAATATGAACACAAGACACTACACCAGGAGCGTATTTGAAAAATATAACTACTGTCTTGCTGGCCTTGCTAGTGTTGAGTGGCAAACATGAAAGAAAAACTTTGAGGTAAAAAGATCATGTTAATTGAAGTAAATAATAGTCGATTATATGTAGATATTGTTGGCTCAGGGCTTGTAGCTGAGGGTCCTGAAATGATTGAACGTCCTACAGTATTTGTTTTACATGGTGGACCGGGAATGGATCATACGACTATGAAACCGGACTTTGATCCACTAGCTGAAGTTGCTCAGCTGGTTTACTACGATCATCGCGGTCAAGGTCGCAGTGATAGAGACAAGATAGAAAATTGGAATCTTGATCAATGGGCAGATGATCTCAGAGGCCTGATTGAAATACTAGGCATTGAAAAACCTATAGTTTTGGGATTATCTTTTGGAGGGTTTGTTGCTCAAAACTATGCCCTTCGTCACCCAGATAGGCTCAATAAACTAATACTAGCGAGTACTGTTGCTCGTATGATGCCAGAAAGAGTATTTGAAGCTTTTCAACAATTTGGTGGGGATCAAGCAAGAAAAACCGCTGAAGAATTTTGGGGCGGACCCAACGAGGAGAATACCGCCAACTACATGCGTGATTGCTTACCGTTATATACCCGCACTGAAAGAAATCCCGAGGAAAGCCAAAGAGCTATATGGACTCCTGAAGTTATAGAACATTTTTCAAAACCAGGAGGTGAAAATTGGACTTTTGATTTTAGAGAAGGTCTAGAAACTATCTCATGCCCTACTCTTATTACTGCAGGAGATATAGATCCTGTCACTCCTTTAGCGGGAGTAAAAGAAATGGCAGATCACATTCCTAGTTCAATAAAACAGCTAGAAGTTTTCACTAATTGTGGACATGGAGTTCATAGAGATGATACAAGTGCTTTTAAAGTAATGAAGAATTTTATCTCTAAGGAATCTTGTTAATTGAAGTAAATAATAGGCGATATAATTATGAATAAATTAATTCTTGTAATCTTTTTAGCACTAATCTCACTAAATGCTTCTTCTAATTACAGCGTTGATCAGAAAACAACAGTTGTTGATCTAAATGGAATTTCCATCGCCTACACTACCGCTGGTAATGAAGAAGATCCTGCAGTTCTAATGATCATGGGACTCATGGCATCTCATAAAGTTTGGGGAGAAGAGATAGTGAATAGCTTGGTCAATTCTGGTTACAGAGTGGTTCTTTTTGATAACCGCGACACTGGTGAATCAGAAAAATTAGATAGATTAGGCAAGCCCAATCTATATTGGAAATTCTTTTTAAGCAGTATCGGCTTTAATTTCAGTGCACCCTATACACTTTTAGATATGACAAATGATGGAGTTGCCTTACTCAATCACCTAGAGATAGAAAGAGCGCATATTGTAGGTGCCTCTATGGGTGGGATGATTGCCCAGATGACAGCTGCCAAGTATCCTGAAAAAACTAGGAGCCTAGTATCAATAATGTCTTCAACTGGAGCACCTCATCTTTCTCAAATGTCTGATGGAGATGAAGAAAATTTCAGTAATATTGAAGATATAGATGTTGCAGGAGCAGAAGCATATGGTTTCTTTCCAGAAGCTATGCCACGACAGTTAACTGCTATATTCAAAGCTGGTGACAGATCAAATATTATAAGAGAAATCTCTGTTCCCACATTAGTTCAACACGGAGAGAATGATACCCTTTTGCCTGAAGATCATGGAGAGCATACTGCCAAACTAATAGATGGCTCTCAATACAAAGTTTATAGTGACATGGGACATAATCTACCTCCCGAGGTCTTGCCTTTTGTTATGAAAGATATGATTCAATTCTTTAAAGAAAACGAATGAAGTTCTTCAATAAAAAAAATAAGCTATTTCCATCGATAGAGCCTTTTGATTCAGGGTTTATAACCCAAGGAGTCCACGAAATATATTACGAACAATGCGGTAATCCAGATGGAAAACCAGCAATATTCCTTCATGGTGGTCCTGGTGGAGGAGCAGGAAGATTTTCTAGAAGATTCTTTGATCCAAAGAAATATAGGATAGTACTTTTTGATCAAAGGGGTTGTGGCAAGAGCAAACCTCATGCCTGTTTAGAGGATAATACCACTTGGCATCTAGTAGAAGATATCGAATCAATCCGTAAGAAACTAAAGATTGATGAATGGCTTGTATTTGGTGGTTCTTGGGGAAGCACGCTTGCTTTAGCTTATGCCCAGAGTCATCCCGAAAGAGTTACCGAACTTGTCCTTAGAGGCATCTTCATGCTGAGACAAAAAGAGCTTAAATGGTTTTATCAATATGGAGCCAGTGAAATATATCCAGAGGCTTGGCAAGGGTTCCTTGAAGAAATTCCTGAAGAGAAAAGAGGAGATCTCATAGAGGCTTATAGAAATATTTTTAATGGCGATGATGAAGAAAAGAAACTTTCAGCTGCTAAAGCTTGGTCTAAATGGGAGGCCTCTACAAGCTTCATAAATCATAATCCCGAGGCAGTAAAAGATTCAATTAATAGTGAATTTGCTCTCGCTTTTGCCCTTATTGAGAATCATTATTTTGTAAATAATGGATTTTTGGATAATGAAAGTCAGCTTTTAGATAATATTGATCTTATTAGGCATATTCCAACTGTAATTGTTCAGGGGAGATATGATGTTGTGTGCCCTCCCACAACGGCCTACGAATTACATTCTAGATGGCCAGAAACAGAACTAAAAATTGCACCTTTTTCTGGTCACTCTGCATTTGAAGAAGAGATCACTCACTTATTAATAGAAGCTACAAATAAATTCTCTAAGCATTCTTCTTAGACTAGCCTTATTCAACATTTAGTTTAAACTAAATTTTGTGGGGGAAATTAAACACGTATCAGCTGATACTCCAGTTGAAGATATATTAAGTATTCTAGAAGAGGATGCGGGTCTTATTATCGATGACTTTCTTACTTCAGAGAGCATTAACTTAATTAAAGAAGACCTTAAGCCCTATTTAACCGTTACCAGGAACGGGCAAGACGAATTTACTGGGTTTGAAACCAAAAGAGTTGGGGCCCTAATGGCAAGGTCTAAGACTTGTCAGGACTTAGCGCTCAATCCATTAATTAATAAAATGGCTGATGGCTTCTTAGGTCCTCATTGTGAGAATTATCAGTTACATTTCACTTCGGCCATACAAATAGGTCCTAGTGAAACTAGCCAAATCCTCCACAGAGATAGAGGTGTTTGGGGTGGTTTTATACCAAGAAGAATAGAAACACAGCTGAGCACTGTTTGGGCAATTACTGACTTTACTCAAGAAAATGGTGCAACTCAGGCTGTACCTGGTTCACATAAATGGGATAAAAATAGAGAGCCCCTTCCAGACGAAATTGCTTATGCAGAAATGAAAGCTGGATCAGTTTTTATCTATACAGGATCTGTTTTACATGGCGGCGGAACAAATAATACTGATAGTCCTAGGCTGGGTGTCTTCCTTCACTATGCACCAGGCTGGTTAAGACAGGAAGAAAATCAATATTTATCGTGCCCACCAGAAATTGCTAAAGACTTTAGTCCAGAACTCCGCTCCTTAATTGGTTATTCCAAAGGAGGTTATGTCCTTGGCTTCTTCTCTGATCCAGAAGATAAAGAAGGAAAGCTAGAATCAGTCTCACCAGAAAAAATATTTGGTGAGTCAAAAGATAAGTACGAAACGCTGGTGACACCAGAGGAATTGGTCAGAGAATCTACAAGAAAATAAACTAAAGGATTAGTGGACAACAGAACTCAAGAGTTTCTTACGCACCCTGTCATGCCTTTGCTGATCAGGATGTCAGCCCCAAATACTATTGCATTTTTTATTCAGGCTATCGTAGTGCTCACAGAAGTCTGGTTTATAAGCAAATTAGGAACAAACTCTCTAGCTGCTGTGGCACTAGCATTTCCACTATTAATGCTCACTCAAACTATGTCTGGAGGAGCGCTTGGTGGTGCAATAAGTTCGGCAATAGCAAGAAGTATGGGTGCTAATGATATCGATAAGGCTGAAAAGCTAATTTGGCATTCCATAGTCATTTCTGTCTGTGGCGCTCTAACCTTTCTAATCTTATTTCTTCTTTTTGGACACAAGCTTTTATACCTTTTGGGCGGCAGAGATGACATCCTTCAACAATCTTATGCATATTGTTCCATTCTCTTTTTTGGAGGTTTGCTTTTATGGCTTTCTGGAAGCCTCAGTGCCGCACTTAGAGGAATGGGAAATATGCGCTTCCCGGCTACCCTAATGATTGTGGCTTCTTTTCTGCAAGTCATACTTTCAGGAGGATTTATTCTAGGTTGGTATGGATTTCCAAAGTTTGGCGTATCTGGAGCTGCCATTGCAACCTTAATAAGCAGCTCATTGATGGTATCGATAATCCTTATTAAGCTTTTTGGTAAATCTGTTCCGGCCAGGTTAAAAAGAAGCCAATTTATACTGAGTAAAAAGCTTTTCTCCAACATATTTGAGGTAGCAATACCTGCATCAGCCTCACCACTTCTTACAGTGGGAACGATATTAGTTCTTACTGGATTAGTAGGAACATTTGGCACAGAAGCGCTAGCAGGCTATGGGATTGGATCTAGAGTAGAGTTTTTAATGATCCCATTAATTTTTGGTATCGGCACAGCCATGACATCTATTGTCGGAGCAAATATTGGAGCAAACAATATTGAAAGAGCTGAAACCGTCGGCATCTATGGGGGCTCTACTGCGGGAATAGTTTCTATCTTTATAGGACTCACTTTAGCTCTATTTCCTGATCTTTGGATTCAATATTTCACTAATGACCCAAAAGCTTTTGAAGTAACAAAAACATATATCCAGCTTGTTGGTCCCTTTTATATCTTTCAAGGTGTGGGGCTTTCTCTGTATTTTGCATCGCAAGGAGCTAATGCCATGAAGTGGCCAACTATTGCCACAGTAGCAAGATTCTTAATTGCCAGTATTGGTGGCAGCGTATCTGTTTACTGGCTAGGGCTTGGAATAGAGTCAATATTCCTTTCTTCTTCTATAGCCATGATGTTTTTTGGAGTCACCATCTTTATTTCGATAAAAAGAGGTGCTTGGAGAAAAGCTTCCTAGACTATCTTTATATTTTTTACTTTTCTTGATTTTAACATTGCCCTATCTTTAGGCTGATAGGTAACTATGTATGCCCTTCTCTCTTGATCGGAATTATTTGGTGTTGAGCCGTGAACAATATGTTGATTAAAGAATATGAGTGACCCTTCACTTGCTACAAGATCCACTGCATCTGCAGTATTGAAGTAATCCTTATCTGTATAAAAACCCCCTAATTGAGAATTATCAAATGTTCCAGGCAAGCACCCAAGCTTATGACTTCCTTTGATAACACTGAAGCATCCATTAGATTGGTCAGCATTATCAAGACAGATATAAACATTAGGAAGAGACTCTACATCTTCGCTATCATGAACCCAGTAGGGAGAATCTTGATGCCAACCAAATCCCGATCCAACTTTAGGCCTTTTAAGATTTAATTTGTCTGTCCAAAGGCTGATTTCACTTGTGGAAAGAATAGATTTAATTGGATCAGTTATTCTGCTATCTGAAGTGATGTCATCTAACCCATCATGAAGGTAGTGGGCTGGCTCTATGACCTTCAAGTACTGGTCATGAGGCTCAGGCTCATACTGAAGTGTTAAATAATCAATATCAACGAATCTTTTTTTATCTAAGAAATACTCTTTTCCTTTATCCGATATTGAGTGTGCTTTCTCAACCGTAGCCTCAAAAATTTTTCTAAATGAAATAATTTCTTCTTGAGAAAACTGACTTTCTCTAAAAACAAACCCATCATCAAGATATTGTTGCTGTTCTATTTCTGAAAAGAAATAACTCACTTAACTTCAGATAAGCGCAATACCCATCATTGCCAAACAAACTATTGATACAAACCAAATTATTGTTCTTAAATATAAAACACCAAACATGTAGGAGAAGTAATAAATTACTCTAGAGCCTATCCAGAACATTGCTAGATTATAATTTTCTACTTCAAGCATCATTGAGAGTATGGCTAAAGCTAAAAATGCAGGGAGGGTTTCTAGGATATTCGATCCGGCCCTTCTAGTTCGACCAACAATAGGTGCTTCTTCAACAGAACCTTCTCTATTTGAAATAAGAAACTCTAAATTTTTACTGTTAAGAAATGCTGGAGTCATAAGTTGAATCAAGGTTAATACTAAAGCCAGAAGAATTAATGTAATCATAATAAATTTCCTTTGTTAATCTCGTCATCAGAGTAAACTACATTTACCCCAATTTAAACCATAATTTATAAGCATCATGAGGTTTCTAAGTAGAATTTTCTCTATCAAAGCGGTCCCTTCTCTAAGCTGGAGTTCAGAGTTCCCACTGAATACTAAACCTAGGCTTAAAACTATGGTCATGTTGATAATTGGACTTTTTTTGTTCGGTTTAGGTGAAGCAATAATCATAGGAAGCGGCTCGGGGGTAAGCCCTTGGACAGTATTAGCTCAAGGCATCTCAACTCGATCTGATCTCTCTATTGGTATGGCCACTTTTTTTATTAGCATTGCCATTCTTATTTTTTGGATACCTTTAAAACAGGTTCCTGGTATCGGAACAATACTAAATGCAATAATTATCGCTTCAGCTATAGATTTAACGCTTCCATATTTGCCCCAACCAGATGACATTACCTTTAAGATAATTCAAGCCTGTTTTGGTATTCTGGTAGTAGGCCTTGGCAGCGGAATATATCTATGTAGTAATTTAGGTCCAGGGCCAAGAGATGGCCTCATGATAGGCCTGCAAAAACAAACAAACACTTCCCTACCAGCAATTAGGACGATTATCGAACTCTCAGCAGTTATTTCAGGATGGCTTCTTGGGGGAGTTGTTGGGGTGGGGACAATTCTATTTGTTTTTGGTATTGGGCCTTGTGTCGGTATAGGACTTACTTTAGTCGAAAAGGTTTCAAAGAATTCTTGATCTAAATGACTTGAAAAGTAAGTTATTGTCTCTTCTAATGGACTATTAATAAATTTAAATAACTATGAAAAGAACTGTAACCATACCAGCCACGATTATCTCAATCCTTTTAGGAGTAATTATTGCCTATGCAGGAAGCCAAGGATCTGAAATTTATAATGGAATAGCATTATTTGCCCTGTGTGCATCTGTCAGTTATTTACTGCATTGGATAATTTTCATACCCTCATACATCTTTCAAACTGAGCATTATTTTGATCTTACCGGTTCAATTTCTTACCTTGCAGCGATAGGTCTCGGGTTTTACCTCAATCCATCCATGGATCCTAGAGATCTATTGATCGGTGCATTGATAGTTATCTGGGCCCTTAGGCTTGGGTCATTTCTCTTTTTGAGGGTCAAGCAAGATGGAAAAGATAATAGATTTACTGTTATGAAAACACAATTCCACTGGTACATCATGACGTGGACAATAGGTGGTCTTTGGGTGTTTTTAACCATGGCTGCTGGCTTAGCTGCCATAACTTCGAATGTAAATGTTCCTCTGGGTGGTTTGGCCTATTTGGGATTAGCTCTATGGATATTTGGTTTCTCTATTGAAGTCATAGCTGATAGACAAAAAAGAAACTTCAAAAAGCAGCAAAATAAAGATAAAGAATTTATTACTAGCGGTCTCTGGGCATGGTCTAGACATCCTAACTATTTTGGGGAAATCACGCTCTGGTTAGGTTTGACTCTAATAGCCCTACCTGTCTTAAATGGCTGGCAGCTAGTTACGTTAATATCTCCAATTTTTGTATATATATTACTCACAAGAATAAGTGGAATACCTATGCTAGAAAATAGAGGTAAGAAGAAATGGGGATCAGACCCTGAATACAACGACTATATAAATAAAACACCCTCTTTAATATTAAAAAAACCAAGTAAATAAGAATCAAGGAATAAATATGAGCGAAGATCAACAAAGCGGTGGCTGCTTATGTGGAAAAGTTAATTATCAATTCAATAAATCAGAAGCCTTATCAGCGCATCACTGCCATTGTAAGGATTGTCAAAAGAGTACTGGCAGCGGGAAGGCCACCATACTCTTAGTTCCCGATAGTTCATTAAATGTCGAAGGAGAATTAAAGTTTTTTACTGTAACTGGATCAGGAGGATCTCATATCTCAAGAGGTTTCTGTGCTGAGTGTGGTTCACCATTGATTTCCTTTGTACAAGAAAACTCAGATGTAAAATTCATAAAAGTTGGAAGCATAGATGATTCTTCATGGATTAATGCCGATTCAAACTTCTGGAGTTCTACAGCCAGTCAATGGTCTCCCATTGATGAGACTATCCATAGCTTCACTCACAATCCAGACTTCGCTTAAGCATTGAAACCCTCGGATCTCTACTCCAACTTAATAGAGGATGGACAGTTAAGCTTCGATAAAGAGCAGAGCATTCTCTTAAATAAATTCGATGAGTTAGGGCATGCCTTAACAAAACGGTCTAAATCCTGGTTTGGTAATAAAAAAATTAATGGTCTCTACATAAGAGGTGAGGTCGGGAGAGGGAAAACTCAAATGATGGATATTTTCTTTGAAACTCTTGATGTAGAGAAAAAAAAGAGGGTGCATTTTCATAGGTTTATGAAAAATCTTCATGACGAACTTGATAATATCTCCGGACAAAAAGATCCCCTAAAGATAGCAGCTAAAAATATTTCTAAAGAGACTGAAGTGCTGTGTTTTGACGAATTCTATGTCGAAGATATTGGAGACGCCATGCTCCTTGGGAGGTTTATTAATGAACTATTTGAAAATAAAGTAACCTTAATAACGACTTCAAATACTCATCCAGATAATCTGTATAAAGATGGGCTTCATAGAAGTAGGTTCCTATCGGCCATTGAGTCTATTAAAGAAAATTGTGAAATATATGAACTAAATTCTGCACAAGATTATCGATTACGCACACTTGAACAATTAGAAATATTTCTCATTGGTAAAAAAGATGGGGGTATAGAGGAGCTTGATTCAAATTTTTCTGAACTAACAAACAATGAATATCAAGAAAATAGGAATATTCAAATATTGGGAAGAAAAATAAAAACCATCAAACTATCAAAAGGTTCTGTTTGGTTATCTTTTCAAGAACTGTGTGAGGGTCCAAGGAGTGCTAAAGATTACATTGAGATATGCAGTGAATTCCACACTCTTTTTGTGTCCCATATTCCCATTCTGGGAGGGGAAAATGATGATTCTGCTAGAAGATTTATTGCCTTAATAGACGAATGCTACGAAAGAAATGTAAACCTGATACTCGCTCTGGAATCTGATCTAGATAGCCTTTATGCTGGTGAAAGACTTATTGAGCCATTCAAAAGAACGATTAGTAGGCTAGAAGAAATGAGGTCCAGAGAATATCTCTCAAAACCTCATTTAATATGATTAAACTGACTCTAGGACTTTAATTTCTGGCGCACCAGCCATAAAGCCACCCATTTGAGCTCCTAGCTCTTTGAAATAATCAGTTTTACCATGAGCCTCTTGGGCTTCTTGATCTTTATATCTCTCTAAGAAGACGTAAGTTGTATCATCCTCTTTATATAAATCATAATAAACAACGCCATCTTCATTAGCGTTCACTTTCTCAACTAACTGATTAGCAACAGCCTCAAAATCTGCACCTGATCCTTCTTTGATCTTTAAAGTAGCAACGATTCCTATCATTTTTTTCTCCCTTATTTTTGAATTAGATGTAGACTTTAGATACTTTCAAAAAAATAATCGAGCACTTTTTTAAGCATGGAAAATTTAGTTATAGTTGGGGCCGGACAATCTGCTATCCAATGCATTACTTCTTTGAGAAAAGAAGACTACCCCGGTTTAATCACTCTAGTAGGGGAAGAGGAACATCTGCCCTACCAAAGACCTCCTCTGTCGAAGGGTTTTCTTGAGGATACGGTCAGTAACGAGAGACTGTATTTTAAAAAACTAGAATTTTTTATTGAAAATAAAGTCCAACTTAAATTGGGTACTAAGGCTGAAGAAATCGATATTGAAAATAATAATATTCATTTATCAGATAATACAAAACTATCTTTCGATAAATTAGTATTCGCCACTGGAAGTAGTGTAAGAAAACTAGATTTCCCTGGAAAGGATTTAAATTCTATTCACTATCTTAGAGGGCTAGATGACGCCCTATCCATAAAAAAAGACCTACAAACTAGACAAAATATTGTTGTTGTCGGAGCCGGATACATTGGTCTTGAGGTCGCCGCAATAGCTGCAAAGCAGAATAAATCTGTCACTGTCATTGAAATGGCAGACAGAGTGATGAATAGAACAGTTGATCCACAAATCTCAGATTACTACTTAAACTTACATCAAAAAAATGGAGTGACATTTAAGTTTAATACCAGTCTACAAGAGATCATTGGAACAAATAATCCTGAAAAAGTAGTCTGTTCTGATGGAAGTGAGGTTGCAGCAGATATGGTGGTAATAGGTGCAGGTATTATGCCTAATGTGGAGTTAGCAGAAAATGCGGGATTAAGCTGCGACAATGGAATTGTAGTTAATGAATTTGGTAAAACTGATCATGCAGATATATACGCATGTGGAGACTGTACCAATCATCCCAATAAGCTTCTTAATAAGAAAATCAGATTAGAATCAGTTCATAACGCAATGGAACAATCAAAAACTGTAGCGTCATCAATTATCAATCAATCTATAGCATATAACCAAATACCGTGGTTTTGGTCTGATCAGTATGACCATAAACTCCAGATAGTTGGTCTATCTGGAGATCATGATAAAGTTATAATGAGAGGAGACATGAGCGAAGCTAAATTCATGTTGTTCTATACGAAAGATGATAAGTTGATAGCTGTTGATGCCGTTAATAATTCAAAAGAGTTCTTAATTTGTAAGAAGCTAGTGGCAAATAAAGTTACAATAAAACCTGATGAAATATCTAACCCAGCCACGAATCTAAATGATCTAATTGAATGAAAGAAATAATAAATACTGAATACGCCTTAGGCCAAGTTGTGAAGCATAAATACCTAGACTTCAGAGGTGTCATTTACGATGTGGATCCAGAGTTTAATAACACCGAAGAGTGGTATCAATCTATTCCAGCAGCTATCCGCCCAAAAAAAGACCAACCTTTTTATCATGTCTTTGCGGAAAATGACCAAGTCTTTTATTCGGCTTACGTATCACAACAAAACTTACTCGTTGATGACAGTAAGGTTCCGGTTGAACACCCTGATGTGCCAGTTTTCTTTGGTGGGTTCGATGGAGCGTCCTACGAAATACTGGAAAACAGTAAGAATTGAATCTATAAATCCGATTGTTCTTGGGCTACGCCAATGCAGCACAAAAATACATCCATTGCCATATCAAGCTCTTCTAATGTACAAGCGGTTGGTGCTATCCGTATATAAGAATCATCTGCATCGATGCCATAAGGATGAGTTGCTCCTGCGGGAGTTAACTTAAGCCCTAATTCAGATGCTAGTGATATGACTTTCTTGGCGTTGCCATGCTTTGCCTCATAAAGAATAAAATAACCTCCAGCAGGTTTGGTCCAAGTTCCAAAGTCTTGTAACTGGAGCTTTTGATCTACAAGATCAAACTTAGGTTTTAAAATTTCTGCATGTTTTTTCATGTGCTCTCTTAGACTATTATCTTGAAAAAATTGGATATGCTTTGCTTGATTCAATTTATCTGGACCAATCATTAGAGATGAATAAAAAGGAAGAAATAGTTCTTGGTTTAATTTTGACATTGCAATGAAGCCTATTCCGGCACCAGCAAAAGTTATCTTGGAAGTCGATCCAAATTGGATGACAGAATCCTCACAATCTTTATCTTTAGCTAGGCTGAATATATCAGGCAGTAGGATTTGATCAGATAGATCGTGCACTGCGTAGGCATTATCCCAAAAAATAGTCCCTTTATTTTTTGATCTGCTAAATATGTCTAACAATCCTTCAATAACTTCTAAGCTATATACTTCGCCTGTAGGGTTAGAATATTTCGGTACACACCAAATACCTTGAATAGAGTCATCCGATTCAACCAATGTCCTTACTTCCTCTAAGTCTGGCCCCTCTCCCGTTAAGCTTATGGGGATCATATTAATGCCAAAAGTTTCACATAGTTTGAAATGTCTATCATATCCAGGAACTGGACAAAGCACTGAGACTCTCTCTTTGTTATTCCAAGGGCCGGATTCATCACCTTGAATAAAAAGAAAGGATAGGAATTTAGACATCAATGACAGGCTGCTGTTTCCTCCAGACCAAATGTAGTCTTCTGAGCATCCTAAAATTTCAGAACCTAGCTTTCTGCAGGCCTCTAAACCTTTTACCTCTCCATAATTCCTTATATCTATTCCATGCGATGAAAAACTTTTTTCATCGAAATTGATAAGGCTATTAGATAGATCTAACTGCTCCTCTGAAGGCTTTCCTCTGGTTAAATCCAGCGAAAGTTCTTTAGATTTAAGGACTTCAAACTGAGAAATATAATCCATTTACTAGTGTTAGATAATTAAAAAAACAAGATATTAACACTCCATGTTGATATTGGGTGAATAAATATATTTGATTAAATTTTATACAATATAGCCGAGCATCCACTCCAGCAACTTCTCTGAATTTAATTAACAACTTTATCCACATTTCTAGTGGATAATTATCATTAATCCGAAAGACAAGAAAGTTTAGAAATAGTACAATTCTCGTTTAAGTACATAGCTTTGACTAAAAAAACCTCACTTTACAAAAACCATCTAGACCTAAAAGCAAAAATGGTAGACTTCCACGGGTGGTCGATGCCCATCAATTACGGCTCTCAAATTAACGAACACATCAGCGTAAGAGAAGGATGTGGTATGTTTGATGTATCTCATATGACAATTCTTGACTTTAAAGGTGAAGATGTAGAAGTGTTTATCAGGAAGCTTATAGCTAATGATATATACAAACTTACTGAAGATTTCGAGGGGCTATATTCAGCGATGTTAAATGATCAGGGAGGTGTCATTGACGACTTGATAGCTTATAAAATGGATTTCGGCTACCGACTAGTGGTCAACTGCGCCACTAGAGGTGAAGACCTTAGATGGATTTCTCAAAATTCAAAAGACTTTAAAGTAGAAATGCAAGAACGTGATGATTTATCTATGATTGCAATACAAGGCCCTAAATCAGCCGAAGTATTATCTCAATGCCCTGCCCCTATCTTCAAGGCTCTCGAGTTAAAAAATAGACAACAAGGTGTCTACGGTAATGATATGTTCGCCGCTAAGACAGGCTATACAGGAGAATTAGGAATTGAGGTCTTACTGCCTCATGAACAGGCTATTAGTCTTTGGCAAAATGCAATCGAAGTTGGCGCTAAGCCAGTAGGCTTGGCTGCAAGAGACACTTTAAGATTAGAAGCTGGGATGAATTTATATGGTTTCGAAATGGATGACTCTATCACTCCATTTGAATGCAATATGTCATGGACGGTTGATTTCAGTGATGAAGAAAGAAATTTTTATGGCAAGGAGGCACTACTCAAATCGCGTCTTGAGAAAGATCAGCTTGAACTTGTGGGAATTATGCTCGAAGAGAGGGCCATATTAAGACAAGGAGAGAAGTTATATCTCGATGAGGCAAAAACTCTTGAAGGTATAATCACTAGTGGTACCTACTCTCCTACGCTCAAAAAACCTATTGGATTAGCCAGGATTCCAAAAAAAGACATCAATAATTGTTTTGCAGAAGTGAGGGGAAAGAAAATTTTTGCTAGAATTGGTAATCCAAAATTTATCAAAGAAGGTAAAGAAATATTTAAGGAAAGATTATGAGCACATCTAATGAAGTCAGGTATCTTGCAAGTCATGAATGGGGAAGAATTGATGAAGAGGGAATACTAACTGTAGGTATTAGTGAACATGCCCAAGACTTATTGGGCGATATAGTTTTTGTTGAGCTTCCAGATTTAGGAAAATCTTTAGATGCTGAAGAGGAATCTGCAATAGTAGAGTCGGTCAAGGCTGCTTCAGATGTATATTCTCCGTTATCAGGTGAAGTCATAGAAGTGAATGAAAAATTATTTGATGAACCCGAAATTGTAAATAACTCACCTTTCGAGGATGGATGGTTCTATAAAATTAAACTAGAAGATAGTTCAGCCTTCGAGGATTTAATGACAGAAGATGAATACAATGCTTCATGCGAAGAATAGCTTGATTAACCTTTGACTAATTTAAAAAAAAATAACCTTTTCTCTAAGAGACACATAGGAGCTAATGCAAAAGATAACGCTTATATGCTTGAATCTATTGGATTTAGTTCAATGGATGACTTCATCAACACCGTTGTTCCTGCAAATATACTTGAAAAAAATAAAGTTGAAATAGGTGAGGAAAAAACCGAGGAAGAGGCTTTAGAAGAACTGAAAAAAATTGCCAAACAAAATAAGATTTTTAAAAATTATATTGGGCAAGGCCACTACAGCACACATACACCAAAAGTTATTCTTAGAAATGTTTTTGAAAACCCTGGTTGGTACACTTCGTACACTCCTTATCAGCCCGAGATCTCTCAAGGAAGATTAGAAGCACTGATAAATTTCCAAACCATGGTCAGTGATTTGACTGGAATGGATATCGCAAATGCCTCACTATTAGATGAAGCAACAGCTGCAGCTGAAGCTATGACTTTAGCTAAAAGAGTTACTAAATCTAATTCTGATATCTTTTATGTGGATGAAAACAGCTTTCAAAATACCATAAATGTCTTAGAAACTAGAGCCAAGCCACTTGGAATAAGACTTAAAATAGGTCCTCTAGAATTAGCTAAGAAAGAAGATTGTTATGGTGTCTTTATCCAATATCCAGGGTCAGATGGTCTCATTCAAAACCATGAAGAAATAGTAGAGTCAATTCATGCAAAAAAAGGTATTGCAGTTTTTGCAACCGACTTACTAGCCCTAACATTAATCAAGCCTCCTGGAGAAATGGGTGCAGATATAGTAATTGGCTCATCTCAAAGATTTGGAGTTCCATTGGGATGTGGCGGGCCACATGCTGCTTTCATGTCGGTCCGAGAAGACCTCAAGAGATCCCTGCCAGGGAGAATTGTTGGGGCTTCAGTAGATAATGCAGGCGATTTAGCTTACAGGCTTGCCTTACAGACTAGAGAACAGCATATAAGGAGAGAAAAGGCCACGAGTAATATCTGTACAGCCCAAGCCTTACTCGCCATCATGGCTGGATTCTATTCTCTATATCACGGCAAAGAGGGTTTAATAGAAATAGCAAAAAAGGTAAATATTCTAACGATTATTCTGAAAGAGAATTTATCACTCTTAGGGCTTGAGTCAAAAAATAAAGACTTTTTTGATACCTTAGTTATTGAAACAAAATCTCTAACTCATTCGATTCACGCAAGAGCAATTGAAAATGAGATCAATTTAAGGCAAATAGACTCTGAATCTCTAGGGGTCTCACTCGACGAAACTACAACACTAGATGATATAAAAATATTGGTTGAAATATTCTCCGGGTCAGCAGTGAATCTTCAAGAAACTCAAACTTCTTCTATTCCTGAAAATCTAACAAGACAATCAACATTTCTTGAACATAAAATTTTTAATCAATTTCACACTGAAACTGAAATGTTGAGATACATAAGAAAGTTATGTGATAAAGACATTGCACTAGATAGAGCCATGATACCTCTAGGTTCATGTACTATGAAGCTCAATGCAACTTCTGAGATGATACCTGTAAGTTGGCCAGAGTTTTCTAATATTCATCCTTTTGCTCCCAAAGATCAATTAGTTGGATATGCAAAACTTGTTGAAGACATGGAAGAAATGCTTTCCTTGCTAACTGGCTATGCTGCCATCTCCTTACAACCAAATGCTGGATCACAAGGAGAATATGCAGGGCTACTTGCTATCGATGCCTTTCATAAAAACAATAATGAAGCACATAGAGATATATGTCTCATTCCAAAATCTGCTCATGGCACTAATCCTGCTTCCGCTCAGATGGTCGGCTTAAAAGTGGTACCTGTTGATTGCGATGAGCATGGCAATATCGATCTACAGGATCTTAAAGAAAAAGCTAAAACATACTCCAAGAATCTATCTTCTTTAATGATAACCTACCCCTCTACACATGGAGTCTTTGAAACTTCTGTAACAGAAGTATGTGAAATTATTCATTCCCATGGAGCCTTCGTTTACATCGATGGTGCTAATTTTAATGCCATGGTTGGTTTATGCTTCCCAGGAGCTTTTGGCGGGGATGTTTCTCATCTTAATCTCCATAAGACGTTCTGCATTCCGCATGGAGGTGGTGGACCCGGCATAGGACCTATTGGAGTTGTTGAGAAACTAAAAGACTTTATTCCGTCCCATCATATGGAGAATAATGCCGTAGGACCTGTTTCAGGGACAGATTGGGGAAGCGCAAGTATCCTACCTATAAGCTGGATGTATATAAAAATGATGGGTACAGAAGGTCTTCTGAATGCTACTCAAAACGCAATACTCAATACAAATTATATTGCGGCTAGATTGAAAGATCATTATGAAATTCTTTATAAAGGTAAAAATGGTTTAGTCGCGCATGAATGCATCATCGATATAAGACCACTCAAGGAATTAGCTGGTATTGAGGTCGAAGATGTAGCAAAGAGATTAATCGATTATGGTTTTCATGCACCAACAATGTCTTGGCCCGTGGCAGGAACATTAATGATAGAGCCTACGGAAAGTGAATCTTTACAAGAATTAGATAGATTTTGTGAGGCTATGATTAAAATTAGAGAAGAGATAAAAGAGATAGAAAACGGCAACGCTTCAGTAGAAGATAATTTATTAAAAAATGCTCCACATACAGCCAAAATGTTAATAACCAATTCATGGGATCATGAATATGATCGCTCACAAGCGGCATATCCAGCTGAAGGTCTTCATGAAAATAAATACTGGCCTCCAGTAGGCAGGGTAGATAACGTTTATGGTGACAGAAATCTTATTTGTAGTTGCCCTTCCATGGAAGACTACGAGTAAGAGATCCTTGTATCATCGATAGACCATGATCTTTTCTCTGCTTCACTCCTAAGTTTCTTGTCTGGATTTACAACTGTAGATATATCGGCAAACTCTAGCAAAGGAAGATCATGTATAGAATCAGAATAGGCGTAAATATTTTTAAATTGTCTTGATTCCATCCAAATTTTTACCCTTCTCACCTTTTCTTCTGAGAAATTAGGAATCCCGTCTATCTTTCCAGTAAATTGATCTTCAGCGAACTCAGGATCTGTTCCAAAACTATCCTCAATGCCAAAATGATTAGCAATGTCCTCGACTAGAAAAGACAAAGAACCTGACGTAAGAATTTTTTTATCCCCCGCATGCCGCTTTAAGAGTTTGGTAGTTAAGTCATCGGTGAGTCTACTAACCACATCAGCTGAAAATATTTTTATTGATTCCTTTAGTTCTGACAGCTTCTTTCCCTTTAGAGGGCTTAAAAGAAACTCTGAATATTCGATGACATCTAGCTCTCCCCTTCTATAACTATCTGTAAAAACTTCCATCCTTTCAAAGAATAGATTGTCAGTAATAAAGCCGTTTTGGTCCATAAACTTCACCCACTCTCCTTCGGTATCGCCATCAAAGAGGGTGTCATCTAAATCAAATAAAACTAATTTCATTTTTTTTATTATTATATGCAGGTAAGGATAAAAGTATGGAAAAAACATTATACAGACCAAATGCTGGCATAATTATTTTTAATAAAGAAGGTAAACTTCTCTGGTGCAAAAGAAAGACAGGAGATGGATGGCAGTTCCCTCAAGGGGGAATAGATGAAGGAGAGTCTCCTGAAAAAGCTATTATCAGAGAAACATATGAAGAAGTAGGACTGCACAAAAACCAAATTAAAATCATTAAAGAAAATAATAGATGGATCAAATACGACGTACCAAAAGAAAAAATTCCAAAATATTTTTCTCTAAAGAATAGAAATTTTAAAGGCCAAACTCAGAAATGGTTTTTGGCTGAATTCCTTGGACAAGATGATGACATTAACTTAAATCTCCATAGTCAGATAGAGTTTACCGAATGGACTTGGGCAAGCTACTGGCATCCAGTCGGTTCAGGAGTAGAGTTCAAAAGAGATGCGTACAGGAAGGTTTTAAAAGATTTTCTTCCCTTTTATGCTGATTACATAAAAAATAATCAGCCTTTAATGCTAAAAGAAAAATCTACACTCGAACCTTCTATTCCTTCTTTTAAATAAGTTAGTTCTGAAATAGATACATCGCCCGATGGACTGGAAGTAAATACAGTTGTGCACCTAGTGCCGTATATCGGAGATCTAATAAATCTATAAGGAATTTCCTCTCCATCTCTTATCTGGAGTTCTTTCTTTGTTTTTTCGTGAAGATTTCCATATTCTTTTTTCATAACATTAAAGGCTTTCTCTGCTGTAAAGCCTTCATGCAGAATATCATTTAAGTCATGCTTGATTGCTTCGGCTTTCTTAGTTGAAGCGTTCAGTGTTAGATTTCCTAAGGCATGTGTGCCTTCTGATATAAAGAAAATTCCTTCTAGTCTATTACATAAATAGAATAAGCCATTTTTGTCACCAACAATGAGGTTAAAACCCGCATATTCTTCTTTTTCTGCTGCTAGTTCTTCTAAGTAAGCCTTTGCAGATAATTGAGATTCTAGAAATCCTGTAACAAGCGATCCTCTAGAGACCTGATATTTATTATTATTATTTTCTTTAAGATTAGTAATTGCAGCAAACTTTCCTTCTCGGTTTGTGCCAAGCCAAGTACCTCCAGCCACTTCATCTCTTCCGGCAAGTATGGACTGATTTGGCCACCAGTGCATACCGGTAGTTTGTCTCTCATGATATTCATCTCTGTTAGCAACAATCTTAAAAAAATAAGAATCCTTACCTTGCCAATCTTTAGATTTTTCTACAGATAAAGCAATTAAACACATAAATTAGAGAGCGAAGAAGGACTTAATGATAAAATTGAGAATTGGAAATTCTACTCTATTTTTTACTTGGTACATTCTCAGGTGTTTTAGCTGGGTTATTTGGTATTGGAGGTGGAATAATCATTATTCCTACATTCTTTTATATCTTTGCCTATCTTGGATTTCCTGAAGAAATTCTATCACATATGGTTTTAGGAAGTTCTCTTGGTGTCATAGTCTTCAGTTCAATATCTTCTACTTTCTCTCATCACACCAAAGGAGCCGTAAACTGGAAGCTAATAAGGATAGTAGCACCAAGTATAGTAATTGGATCCAGCCTGGGAGGCATTACAGCAGGCTATATAGAAAGCAATACCCTTCAAGGACTAGTTTCCCTTTTCTTGGTTGTTGCATCTATTCAATTAATATTTGAATTTCCCCCTCCATCTCAAAACCCTAAAACAAATTTAGCAGGTCCTGTTATAGCGGGCGCAGGTATTGGTTGGCTATCTGGTGTTTTTGGAATTGGAGGTGGTATATTTTCAGTTCCTTACTTTTACCACAGGGGGCTTAAGATGATGAATGCAATAGGGACTTCGGCTGCCTGTGGCATTCCAATCGCCTTGGCAGGATCAATCTCTTATATCTTTATTGGATATGGAAACATTAATTTACCCGAAAATAGTATTGGGTACATCTATCTACCCGCCACAATTATCGTAGGGCTAATGAGCTCCTTAACTGCTAAATACGGAGTAAATATTGCGCACCGTATGAAACAAAAAAAATTAAGAATAGGCTTTGCTTTTTTAGTTATGATAATGGCACTGAATCTCTTGATGCGATAGATGAACGAAAAAAATAATAAATACTGGAAAGCAAATCTTAAGATAGTTATTTCACTTTTAATAATTTGGTTTATATCGTCTTTTGGTTTTGGAATAATTTTTTCGGATTATCTTGATCAAATAAAATTTGGCGGTTTTAAATTGGGTTTTTGGTTTGCCCAACAAGGAAGTATCTATATTTTTGTGATACTTGTTTTTCTTTATGTTTGGCTCATGAAAAGACTTGATAAGAAATTTTCTGAAGAAGAAGATTCATGACTACTCAATTATTAACCTATATCTTTGTTGGAGCCACTTTTACTCTTTATATAGGAATCGCTTTATGGTCTAGAGCAAAATCAACAAATGACTTCTATATTGCAGGAAAAGGGGTTCATCCTATTGCAAATGGGATGGCTACTGCAGCAGATTGGATGTCAGCTGCTTCTTTCCTTTCAATGGCAGGCCTTATTGCCTTTTTAGGAAAAGATGGTTCGGTCTATTTAATGGGTTGGACTGGCGGGTATGTTTTACTGGCATTATTGCTAGCTCCATACCTAAGAAAATTTGGAAAATTTACAGTCCCTGATTTCATTGGGGAAAGATATTATTCTTCAACGGCCAGAAAATTGGCAGTTCTATGCCTTATTTTTATATCTTTTACCTACATAGCAGGCCAAATGAGAGGAGTTGGTATTGTATTCTCTAGATTTTTAGAAGTGGATATCAACACGGGCGTAATTGTTGGTATGGCGATCGTATTTTTCTATGCAGTGTTGGGTGGCATGAAGGGCATCACCTATACTCAGGTTGCACAATATTGTGTTTTGATTTTTGCTTATCTTGTTCCAGCAATATTTATTTCAATACTAATGACGGGTGAGGTCATACCTCAGATTGGATTTGGTAGTACGCTCGTTGACAGCCCAATATATCTTCTAGATAAACTCGATCAGGTCACAAAAGATCTGGGTTTTGTTGCCTATACTGAAAATGTAAAAACAAATATCGATATATTTTGTATAACTGCAGCATTAATGTTTGGAACGGCAGGTTTACCTCATGTCATCGTAAGGTTCTTCACCGTTCCGAGTGTAGGCGCTGCAAGACAGTCAGCAGGGTATGCTTTGATATTTATAGCCCTTTTGTATACCACTGCTCCTGCAGTCTCTGCCTTCGCTAGAATGAATTTAATTGATTCCATTCAAGATCAACCTTACAGCACTTCTCCAAATTGGTTTAAAAACTGGGAAGAAATAGGATTAATCGCTTGGAAAGACAAAAACGAAGATGGGAAAATAAAATATTCCTCTGGAAGTGCTCTTGAGGATATTAAACCTAAATATCTAGATGAAAGAGGTGAGTATGGTGAAAGGCTTCTACAGAATAAACCAAATCTCTCTAATGAGAATGAAATCTATATTGATAGAGATATCATCGTATTAGCAAACCCTGAAATTGCTCAATTACCTGGATGGGTAATAGCACTAGTTGCAGCAGGAGGTCTCGCTGCAGCCCTATCTACAGCTGCTGGTTTATTGCTTGTGATATCTTCATCTGTTTCCCACGATCTATTGAAAAAAACTTATATGCCTCAAATTACTGAGAAGCAAGAACTGAGGTATGCAAGGATCTCTGCTGCTGTAGCTATTGGCATAGCCGGTATATTTGGCATCTACCCTCCTGCTTTTGTAGCTCAGGTTGTTGCTTTTGCATTTGGACTTGCCGCAGCAACTTTCTTTCCTGCACTTTTCCTTGGAATATTCTATAAAAGACTCAACAAAGAAGGAGCAATTACGGGAATGCTCCTAGGACTCATATTTACTGCGTCTTATATTATCTACTTTAAGTTTATTAACCCTGCAATAAATAATAGTGATTTCTGGTTCATGGGAATTTCTCCTGAAGGAATTGGTAGTGTTGGCATGCTATTAAATTTTATTATTGCTTTATCTGTCTCAAGCTTGACAAAACCACCTCCAGACGAAGTTTTAGAACTGGTTGATGACATTAGAAGACCTTAATGATACTACCTGAAATTGATCCAGTAGCACTTCAAATTGGGCCTATTGCCATAAGATGGTATGGACTAACTTGGCTGGCCGCATTTTATGCCATTTATTTTCTGATAAGACGATATCAAAAGGATTTAAATTTAGATCAAGTCAGTGACTTAATGTTTTATAGCCTTCTAGGAGCAATAATAGGAGGAAGGGCTGGTTATGTATTCTTTTACTCTATAGATCAATTCATTAACAACCCTTTCTCTATATTTTTTATTTGGCAAGGCGGTCTATCTTTTCATGGTGGACTAGTTGGCGTATTAATTGCTTGTTTCTGGTTATCAAAAAGCTGGAAGATAGATTTCTTTTGGTTAATGGATAGAGTAGCTCTTTTTGTTCCCCCTGGTCTTGGGTTTGTTAGATTAGGAAATTTTATGAACTCTGAATTACTTGGCAGACCAACTGACTTGAGCTGGGGTATTATTTTTCCCTCTGATCCTCTTGGAATAACTAGACATCCTTCCCAACTCTATCAGGCTTTTGGAGAAGGAATTTTACTTTTTATCTATATGCTTTGGATTGCAAAGAAACCCAAACCTACAATGAATATTTCAGGTCATTTTCTTCTAGGTTATGGCTTGATAAGATTTCTGACTGAGTTCTTCAGGACACCTGATCAACATATTGGCTTTACCGCCTTTGATGTTTTAACTAGGGGACAGATGCTCTGCTTGCCTATGATAGTAATTGGCATAATTCTAATTTATTATTCATATAGAAAACAAACTTAAATTAATGGAACAATATTTAGACTTACTTAAAGAAATTAAAACGAAGGGTACCAAGAAAGAGGACAGAACGGGTACTGGGACAATTAGTATTTTTGGCCATCAAATGAGATTCAATTTACAAGATGGTTTTCCACTTGTGACTACTAAAAAAGTTAACTTCGATGCAATTCTCCACGAACTCCTATGGTTCATAAATGGAGATACAAACATAAGATATTTAGTTAAAAATAAGGTGAATATATGGAATGAATGGCCTTTTCAGAGTTGGCTAGAAACAACCGGCCAAGCGGATAAAATTACTATGCACTCTAGTGAATGGCAGGCAAAGTTACGTGAATTTATAGAGCTTATAAAAGAGGATGATAAATTTTCTGAGCAATACGGAGATCTTGGTCCTGTTTATGGTAAACAATGGAGAGATTTCGAAGGCATAGATCAACTCAGTCAAGTCATTGAAGATATTAAAAGTAATCCAAACTCTCGACGACATATAGTTTCAGCCTGGAACCCTAAAGAAATTCCAATAATGATAAAGTCTGGACTGCCACCTTGTCATACTTTATTCCAGTTCTACGTAAACGAAAATAAACTTTCCTGCCAGTTGTATCAAAGGAGTGCTGATGTATTCTTAGGTGTGCCCTATAACATAGCATCCTACGGGCTGCTGACTTGCATGATCGCTTCTGTAACAGGCTTAGAGCCTGGAGAATTCGTTCACTCTCTAGGAGATACTCATATATATCTAAACCACTTAGATCAAGTTGAGGAACAGCTTTCTAGAGAACCACATATACTCCCTAAATTAAGAATAAATAAAAAGACTTCTATATTTGATTATAGTTACGAAGATTTTGAATTATTAAATTATGATTCTCATCCTTTTATTAGTGCGCCGATAGCCGTTTAATGGAAATTATTTTAATTGCAGCCGTTGATCAAAATTTAGCTATAGGAAAAGATGGTGGCATACCCTGGGATATAAAAGAAGATCTTAAGTTCTTCAGAGAAAAGACTCAGAATAGTGCGATCATCATGGGTAGAGCGACCTTTGATTCTATAGGAAGACCTCTTCCAAATAGAAAAAACATAGTTATGACTAGATCTCCTCAAGACAGAGAAGGTGTTACAGAAGTAACCTCTGTTGAAGATGCAATAGATGAAGCAAAAATATTTTCACAAACAATAAATATTATAGGTGGAGAGTATATTTATAAAGAATTCCTGCCTATTGCAACAAAATTGATTATTACCGAGGTTGGTTTAAATATTAATTCACCGGATGCTTATTTTCCGGAATGGAGCACTGAAGAATGGAAAGAAGTGTCTAGAACGGATAGCTCTGAGAATGGTATTAAATTTAGTTTCGTAGAATATCTTAAAATCTAAACGCCTAGGGCCTTTCGTTTAAGCTTCAGGGCTTCTACCCTCTCCTCTTCGCCTTCAGTATAAGTTACCCATTTTCTTGCCTGATCTTGGACTCTTTTCTTTTTCTCTTTCTGTTTCTTTTTCTTGTCATCGAACTGTTTTTCAGCGACATCTATGCATTTTCTAAAGGCAGTAATGGCTGATTCCCATTTTTGGTTCTCAAAATTAATTTGTCCTAGTAGCATAAATGCAGCAGCCTCATCCTTAAGTTTCCCTTTTTTTATTCCCTGTCTTATAGCATTTTCAGCTTCAGAGAATTCATCCAAACTGAAATGCACTTGGCCTAAAAATATATATAGCTCACCTTCTTTAGATTTAATGGCAGCCTTTTCATAATAAGGTTTGGCTTTTTCAAGTTCCTTAGAAGCATGCCAATATTGAGCTGCTGCTTTCAGAGTCTTTTCTTCTTTTTTTACTATGCCTTGATTTAATCCGTCTTCAATCACCCTTGCAGCTTTGCGAGGATTCTCAAACATGAATAATAATTGGGAGAGAGCAGTAAACTCTCTTTGTTTGTCTAGAAGCCTGTCATCATAAGCAGCTTCTAAAGCCCCCATCTGATCCATTTGTCTATCTCTCTGACCATAAAGACCCGAAAGGTTTGTCCAATATCTCTTTTTAGGATAGTGCTGAACTAGAATTTCATAAATGGGTAACACTTCTAAATCTTTCTTCAGCTCAGAATATAAGGCCATTTTTAAAAGATAATGATTTTCTTTCGCCACTCCTTTTCGTGTTTCCCCAGTCTCAATCATTTCCCCAGTTTCATTACCTTCAGCATCTAGAACTGCTACCTTAATTGCAATATCTTGGGATTCTTGAATGTTGATTGCAGTATCAATAGCTTCAACTGATTTTTGGAAATCTTCTAGCTGATAATAAGCTTGTGCCAGCAATCCATATCCATCAGAACTTGGAAGCTCTTCTAACTCTAACCACTCTAGAAGGTAATTAATTGCTGATCTATAGTCTTCAGCAATATATGAAAGCTGCGATAATGAAAACAAAGCCCCTAATCTTTCTTGATCAGTTGAATCTTTTTCAGACATCAGATTCTTATAGGCACCTTCAGCAAGACCATATTTTTCTTGAGAAAAGAAAATGTATCCTTGATAGTAATACATCTTAGATCTATCAGTACTAGTAAACTTAGAATCGACTACAGCTACTGGCTGTAACGCAAGGAGAGCAGCTTCCCACTGCTCCTCTTCAATCATAGGAACCATAGTTTGAAGAATCCTTTGCATCTTCTTACTAGGTAATTTTGTGCGTCTTCTTTTTTTCTTCTTCTTCTGATCGTCTTCCGCTGCTTCTACAGAAGCTCCTTTATAATCTAATGGTGAGACTCCTAAAGCAACAGGCAATAAACTTATTACTGTGGCAACTAAAAGTAATTTTAAAGAGTAACTTAATCTAATCATAACAATCTACGCACATCCCTCGGGAGTATAATCCGCTGGTTTACCTGGGTCATCAATCTTGAAAACAATAATTGTTCTTACATTAGGCACTTCTATAGCTTCACCATCTCTTATTTGAGGTTTATATTTATATTTTAGAGCTGATCTCATTGCAGCACGATCAAAAATTCCTGGAGGTACTGACCATTCAACTTCAGGTTCTTTGGTAGATCCTACCTTTGTAACGGTAAATTTCAACATTACACATCCCTCTATGCCTCTCTCAAGTGCTCTTCTAGGATAGACCGGTGGTACTTGGAAAATAGGAACATAGGATCCATCGGCAAAAACACCAGCTTTTTTTCCCTTGAAACTCAGATTTGGCCTTGCAGAGGAGGCATCTAAATCTGCAGGAGGTGTCATATCAAACTCTGGTGGCATTGTCTCTGGTGGCGGCTCTTCTTCTTGAGGGCGCTCCATGTCCATCATTAATTCTAGTTCTCTTTCTGGCATCGTTACATCAGCAATTTTGAAAGACTTGTCGTCTAACTCTACATCACCGACATCTATTAATGCTTGCATGACATAAAAAATTACCACTGTTAAAAACAATGATGAAGTTAAGGTTGCCCCTAACATTTTTAAATTTTGTTCAGCAAAAAATCCCATAAATTTTAAAACTTAGGTTCAGATGCTAAGGAGATGGCATAAACACCAGCTTCTCTAGATTGATCCATTACTTGGATAATAGCATCAGCTTGAGCCTTCTCATCAGCCTGAATAACCACTGATCCTTGAGGATTATCAGCAAGAAGTTTTGTTATGTTTGCCTTTACTTGCCTAACATCCACCCTTCTTCCGTCTATCCAAATATCGTTAGTCGCTCCGATAGCAATAAGTATGGCTGCGTTTTCTTGAATATTTGAAGTTTCTGCATCGGGTCTATTGACTTCTAAACCAGGCTCTTTAATGAAATTCGCAGTTACGATAAAAAAGATTAAAAGAATAAACACTACATCTAACATGGGAGTTAAATTGATATCTTCTTCTTCCGCTACTGCACTACTGATTGGTGATCTTCTCATAATTAATTTCCTATTCTGCAACTAGTCGATCGACTAGTAAATCTTTCTCTTTTTGAGCTTTATTCACTAAAAATTGATTGGCTAAAGTTCCTGTCAAAGCTACCGCTAAACCTGCCATAGCAGGAATAGTTGATCTAGAAACACCACCAGCCATTGCCTTAGCATCTCCCCCACCCGTTACAGCGAGTAAGTGAAAAACTTCTATCATTCCAGTGATAGTTCCAAACAATCCAAAAAGAGGTGCTATACCAACACACATTTTTATTAAACTTAGGTTTTGATCAATTCTTATTGTATTCTCAGAAATGAGCATATCTCTTATAGCTTTTGAATTCCAAGAACTCTTATCCTGTCTTGTTTCCCATTCTGCCACTGAAATTCCTAAATAATTTTTGTGAGTTAGGTAATAAAACCACATTCTTTCAAAAATCAGGAACCACATGACGAAAGCTAAAAGTCCAATTAAGTAAAGTACATCTCCACCCCTTTGCATAAAAGCAAAGAGAGCATCTGAGAAGTTATAAAAAAACTGCATTATCTATTTCTTTATAAATATTATTTAGTTCCCTCTGAGCGTTTCGCTGCCATTCCTGTGCTATGTTCTTCTATAGTACCTAATACTCCTCTAGAAATATTATTGACTGTTGCATACATAAAAGTAGTAGGTATGGCCACCATGAGACCCAACCAAGTCGTTACCAGGGCAGTAGAAATACCACTTGCCATAGTCTTAGGATCTCCAGTACCAAACAAGGTGATCATAGTAAACGTTTCGATCATTCCTATAATTGTTCCGAATAGACCCATTAGAGGTGCAACTACTGAAACAATCTTCAGAACCCAATTCAGTCCTTCTACACTTGGTCTTTCTTTAAGAATTTGTTCAGCCATCTTCAACTCTAAAGTTTCTGTATCAGCTTCTTTATCTTCTTCAGCAATCCTCAAGATTCTGCCTAGTGCATTGTCATCAGTTAACGTTGCCGATTCAGCTTGTGCTCTAACGGAGCCTCTTATGGCCCAAAGCTCATAAAATCTCCAAATAAATAGTAATGTTGCTAGTGATCCAATAATCATTAATATAGTACCAACAGCTCCACCTTCTTGCATTTTTCCCCATGTACCAGGCATAGATATCAAACTTGCAAGCAATGAACCGCCCTGTGGGCCTGTGGGATCAACTGCAAATTGAACTGGGAAGGTGTCTCCACTTAAAAGATCAGAAGACTGAGATGTATATCTTCCTGCAGGCTGAGCAGATAACTCAGAATAAGAGCCTCGAGAAGGAGAATATGTTAGATACTGACCGTCGGATACAACATTAAAGTTTCCTATCCTTACAACATCTCTATTTTCCACATTACCATCTGTAGTGATAACCTCTGTGTTGAACTTAACCACTTCACCAGAAGCATTTATTTCTCTTTGCAGTTCATACCAAAGTGTTTCGAGCTCTTCTATAGAAGCCAATTTAATTCCTTCGTTCATTTTTGAACCAAGAGCTGTCATAAACTCTTCTCGGTCTTTACCGAATTGAGCAGCAGTGATAGAAGACTCCATTATATTTCTAGCTTCAGTTGTATTGCCAGCTATGTGTCCAAATATTTCATTCAAAGAGCCTAATCTTTCTCTTAATTGCTCTTCTGCTACTACTAATAGAGCTTCATTTGCTTCAAACTGTTGTTCCAATCTAGCAGCTTCTCTCTCTAGTCTTGCTCTTTCATCCTTTGCATCAGAAAGAAGTTTAGCTTGTTTATTTTTTTCATTACGAAATTCGTTTTCCCTGTCTCTTTGCTGTCTAGTATCTGCAAATTGACCTTGCCTTACTATTTCTAGAAGCTCTTGAGGGTTGGAAGGTGTTGCAGCTTCTTCTTCAACATCTTCTGCATAGGCAATAAAAGATACAAGACCAAAGCTAATAATAAATATAAAAAGTTTCATTTTGTTCATTTTAGTTAGTCTCCGTAGGTGCCGGTAAAGGCAGTTCCATTAAATCGACAGTAGCCAATTTATTTGCGATTCTTAAACCTCTTCGAGTTGGGTTTCTATAGCTGTTATCAAGCTCAACCCAAGATCTTGTTTCGTTGTTCCATGCATGAGTTTGGGTCTCATCAGCCGTCTGAAAAACCATTGCTAATCTGCCAACTCTCAAGATGTTACCTTCTCTTAATTCACCATCAATTATGATGCTGTCTTTGTATGCATCGAGCTTCCTGCCGTACTCAGCCTCTACATTAAATGCCTCTAAGACCTGTCTTAATCCTTCAGCAGGAGAGACGGTTGGGTTATCCAAAGCAGCCTTCGCAAAAGCTATACGCTCTTTTCTTTCAGATAAATGGAATGGTAGATCAAGTTCTATAGAAGTCTCTACGCCCGCAAGCATTCTTCTAGTGAAAGGTGGGATCTGCCTTTGCATTATTTGTGCTTCTTTCATTGTTTTATCAATTTCTTTCAGTCTTTCTTCTTGACGTTGAATCTGCTGTTTCATTTGAGCGTTGTAGACCCTTAAACCCTCTATCTGCTTACTAACTGTTTTAAATTCACTGACAATTACAGATGTCTGATCATCCATTTCATCAATTTTTGATTGAGATGTTTTTTCTGCAACCTGTCTAGCCTGGCCAACATCTAAAAGAGGTTGAATCTGATCACTAAACATAAGGCCAGAAACTGATATTCCAGCCAGCATGAAAACACATTTATAAAGACGCGTCATAGCTATCTCCTAACTTTTCTAATTCCTATAAAATATGTTCGTAAAGTAGATGAAAATTAACAGTATATCAACAACATTTTCACCTTCCCCAAGACGAACGGGTAAACTATAGAGACAAATAAGATGCAATGCAATGCAAAAAAAGAAACCTACTACCTGAGATTTAGAAGATGTCAAACATTGAATTCTTAACAATTCTTTACTTTATCAATACTTTGGTTTTGATTGGCCTTATTTCAAGAAGTATTATTAAAAAAAGTCCAAGATTCTTTTTGAAATTTTTTTTTATATCAATACTGGCATGCACTTTGATAGGTTCAGCCTTGAAGGGCTTTATGGACATATCTGAGTTTTCTAATAGACAAATATTAGCAAATACGATGCTTTTTATATGGTGTATTAAATCAATCTCCTCCTATAGATCTATAAAAGTCATACTATTGTCTAATTTCCTTGAAGCTCTTAGAGGCGAAATTGCCAGCAAGAATATTTTTAGAATTTTTAGACTTATCCTTAAAATATCTCTCTTCCAATTTATTTGCTTTAGTTCTTTTATATCAACAAACTACTTATCAGGAGCTTCACATTTAAATTATTTAGATTTACTTGGCTTAGTAATATGCCTTTTAGGCATTACGCTAGAACTGATAAGTGAAAAACAGCTTAGATCTCTCTCTTTCAAGAAGACTAGAGTAATAAGCACGGGGCCATGGGCGGTAAGTAGACATCCAAATCTTATTGGGATATTTATGTTTTTTTTAGGTATGCAGATTATTGCTTTTAGCGCAATCAGCTCGTTATGGTCTATTTTTGGGTTTTTATTGATTGCCTTTATACTCTTCCAAAATATATTACCCAAGATAGAAAAAAACCTCTTATCGAAATTTATTGAATACAAAACTTATTCAGAAATCGTTCCTAAAATATTTTATTTTAAATAAATGATACAAAAATTTACCCCCCATCTTTTAATAACCTTTTTTATTGGACTCTTGGCAGATAGTAAAAATTATCTTTTAAAAAATTTCTTAATAAAAACATTTTTGAGAATTTATAAGCCAAATCTTGAAGAGGCAATTTACTCAGATATAAATAAATATCATTCCTATAATGATTTTTTTACAAGAAAACTAAAGAACAGAGAAGTATCTGAATCGTACAATAGTTTTATCTCGCCAGTTGATGGAGAAATAGTTGACCATGGCTTCGTGGAAGAGCAACAACTTATTCAAGCCAAAAAATATCTCTACCCTCTGGATGAGCTCATTGGAAAAGATAGTGTGAATAAATACAGCAATGGATACTTTATGACTATTTATTTGGCACCTATTGATTACCACAGAATTCATTGCCCCTTTAAAGGTAAGATTATTTCATCTATGCATTTAGGCAAGTCTCTCTATAGTGTCAATAAAAATGCCCAAGAAACTATACCAAAACTTTATATTAAGAATGAAAGATCGGTACTGCATATTAACTCGGCAATTATGAACTATGCATTGGTTTCAGTTGGGGCATCGGTTGTTGGAAGTATTGTCCCTTTTTGGAGTTCTAAGTCAGCATATTCAAGGCATGACCTAATAGAAGAATGGAATATTGGTCCAAAAGAAGAAGAATGCCGTGTCGAAATTGGAGACGAATTAGCCCACTTTAGAATGGGATCAACTGTGATATTGATTTTTGAAGATTCAAAGAAATTAGATTTAGATTCCTTGAACGAAAATAAGCGAGTAAAATTTGGTTCTAAATTAATTTCACTTAAAAACTTATAGGCACTAACTTGGTAACTTATTCAACTAGCGATTTCAAAGTCGGACTAAAAATAATCATTGATAATGATCCTTGCGTGATCATAGATGAAGAATTCAATAAGCCTGGTAAAGGCCAGGCCTTTAGTAAGATAAAATTTAGAAACTATCTGACTGGCAGAGTTGGAGAAAAAACATGCAAGGTTGGAGAGTCTCTTGAAGCTGCTGATGTTACAGAGCTTGATATGCAATTTCTCTATAGTGATGGAAATACTTGGTACTTTATGCACCCTGAAACCTACGAGCAGATTCCCGTAAATACGGAAATGGTAGGAGAGCTTAATAAATGGGTGACAGAAGAAGATATCTGTAAAGTACTGTCGTGGAATGATAGTCCTATTTCAGTAGCAGCTCCTACTTTTGTAGATTTAGAAATTATACAAACTGATCCAGGGGTTAAAGGCGATACTGCAACTGGAGGCTCTAAACCAGCAACCGTCTCTACTGGTGCAATTATAAAGGTTCCACTCTTTGTATCAGAAGGTGAAATAGTCACTATCGACACAAGAAACGGCGAATATCAGGGTCGTAAATAAATTTCCAGATGAAAGAAAAGATTCAAGCAAATCTTATAAAGATACTAGATGACTTATATGGAAAAGAACTAAGAATTGACGAGATCCCAGTCACTCTTCAAGAAAATAGCGACAAAAATCATGGTGATTTAGCTTCCAATATAGCACTAATCCTCGCTAAGCCTCTGAAAACTAATCCTCAAATTATAGCCAATACCATAAAGGATGCATTTATTAATGATGAAGATTTAATCAAAGTAGAGGTAGCAGGACCCGGATTTATAAATTTCTTCCTATCTACAAAAACACATAACGAAGTACTTAAGCAAATCTTTAATGAAAAAGGTTCTTATGGAAAATCTGAACCAAATAATCAAACGGTTTTAATAGAGTATGTCTCTAGTAATCCTACGGGACCTTTGCATGTAGGACATGGCCGTGGAGCAGTTTTTGGATCTGTGCTTGCCGCTCTTTTAAGAGAAGCAGGATTCAAAGTTGACGAAGAGTACTATATCAATGACTTTGGGAGGCAAATGAATATATTAGCCGCTAGTCTGTGGTTAAGATATGCGCAGCTCTTTAACAAAGAAATAAACATGATAAAAAACGGTTATCAGGGAGAATATCTAATCTCAATCGCTGATAGCCTAAAACAGATTCAATCAGATAAATTTTATTCTTCTCAAGAGGAAGTAAGTATTTTGATCAATCCTGAAAAAGAAGAAGATGAAGCATTTACAGATAAAATAGTAGAAGCAATTCACTCAATGCTTGGACAAGATTTTTTCTTTTTAAGAAATTTTGCCCTTGAAGAGATATTAAAAATAATTAAAAAGGATTTACTAGATTTTGGTGTTAATCATAACTATTGGTTTTCAGAATCTTCGCTTTATGATCATGTTGGCTCTGCAAAGAGTAAAGTTGAGAAGGCAATTGAAGAACTTAGTTCCCTTGGTTTTGTTTATGAAAAAGAGGATGCAGTCTGGTTCAGATCTTCAGATTTTGGAGATGACAAAGACAGAGTATTGAAAAGAAGCAATGGAGAACATACTTATTTTGCATCTGATGTAGCTTATCATGGTGATAAATATGACAGGGGTTACGATAGAGTAATTAATATTTGGGGCTCGGATCATCATGGCTACACTCCGCGAGTTAATGCGGCCATGGAGGCAAGCAATAGAGATATTAAGAAGCTTGAAGTGGTCTATATTCAGTTTGCAAATCTAATAAGGGCTGGCAAAAAAGTAACAATGTCGACAAGAAGTGGGGAATTCATAACCCTCAAAGAACTGATGGATGAAGTAACGACTGAAGCTGCTAGATTCTTCTATATCAATAGAAAAGCGGACCAGCATTTAGACTTTGACCTAGATCTTGCTAAAGAACAATCCAAAGACAACCCTCTCTACTACATACAATATGCCCATGCACGCATATGCAGTGTCTTAAAAAAATCTAATACTATTAACAAAAATATAGTTGAGTCTGATTTATCTCTATTAGACCGGGAAAAAGAAGTTGAAATACAAAAGACCTTAAAACAATATCCGAGTGTCATAGAACGCGCAGCTAAATCTAGTGAGCCTCATCTTATTTGCTACTATTTAAAGGATTTAGCAGGACTTTTCCATAGCTACTACAATAGTGAGAAATTTATAGTGGAAGATGAGAAGTTGATGAATTCAAGATTATTCCTACTTAATGGAGTCAAGCAAGTGCTTTTAAATGGTCTCTTAGTTCTAGGCATCAATGCTCCAGAAGAAATGTGAATCTGTGATATCAAAAAATATATTAAAAGTTAACTCAGAAATAAATAGTATTTGTAAGAAGGCAGGCAGGGATCCAAGTAAAATAACTGTTCTTGGTGCAAGCAAGTCCCAATCTATTGAAAAAATTAGAGAAGCTTATATTGCGGGCATAAATCATTTTGGAGAGAATTACCTACAAGAAGCCGAATCTAAGATAGATTCTATTGGGGGAGATGTAACCTGGCATTTTATTGGCTCAATACAGTCCCGAAAGGCAAAAAAAATAGCTGAGATCTTCGATTGGGCTCATGCAGTAGATAGTATAAAAATTGCAAAAAAACTTAATGATGCAAGGCCGCACTTCAAAAATGCATTAAAAGTTTGTATCCAATTGAATATTGATAAAGAAACTTCTAAATCGGGCATTGAAGTGAAGGATATTGAAAATATTTTGTTTGAGATCAAGAGTTTTGAAAATTTAGAAATCAAAGGCTTAATGGTAATACCCAGACCCAGAGATTCTGTCCAAGAACAGCAAAATGTTTTTAGGGAAGTCAAAGAAATCTTCGATTCACTGAATCAAAAGAGTATGAATATGGACACACTATCAATGGGAATGTCTTTGGATTATGGTATTGCAATTCAAGAAGGGTCTACAATGGTAAGAATAGGCACAGGAATCTTTGGTCAAAGAAAATGAATGATTTAAACAAAAGAGTTGGTTTTATTGGAGCTGGTAATATGGCTACCGCCCTTATATCTGGACTAATCAATAGCAAATATGAGCCTTTAAAAATTATTGCCTCCTCTCCTGAGAAGCAACATCTCCAAAAACTAGAAAAGGACTTTGGGATCCAAGTAACCGAAAACAACATCGATGTTATAAAAAATACAGATATTATTATCTTGGCCGTTAAACCAAATATTATTGAAGATGTAGTAAATGAAATCAGTGACAGCATCAATCACGAAAACCATTTGATCATTTCTATCGCGGCAGGAATAAAGATTGAAAAAATAGCAGCTTTAATGAGTCCTAAGCAAAAAATTATTAGGGCAATGCCGAATACACCTGCCAGCATAATGGAAGGCGTTACCGCATTATGTTCAAATAAATTTATTAAACCTGAAGATATAACCGACGCCAGAATACTTTTTGAATGTGTTGGAAAAGTCTCAGAAATTAAAGAAAATAATATAGATATTTTTACGGCTCTAATTGGTTCCGGGCCTGCTTATATTTTTTATCTTATAGAGTCTATGCTGGAAGCCTCAAAAAATTTAGAGCTCTCTGAGGAAGAAAAAGTAAACTTAATATCTTCTATGATCGCAGGGTCAGCCAACTTGGCAAATAACTCAATCGATGCGCCTCTTGTATTAAGAAAAAAGGTGACTTCACCTGGCGGTGTTACGGAAAAAGCAATTGAAGGATTTGAAAAACGCAAGTTGAAAGAAATAATAAAATTATCTATGGATGAAGCTGAAAAAAAATCTATAGAGCTAGGAGATAATTAATGTCGGAAGCTACTTTATTCTTATTTAAAGCCTTGATGGATATTTTCACGATAGGTGTAGTTTTTAATTTCTTATTTAGATTATTAAAAGTTGATTACTACAATCCATTGGTGCAAGGGATTATCAAGGCCGTTGATCTTCCCAGTCAATTCCTCCGTTCCTTCATAAAACCTTTCCGAAATCTAGACTTTTCATCTTTTTTAGTTGCTATTTTTATTCAAGCCGGAGCCTTTTACGCAGCCGCAATGACGGGTTCTATTGATTATGTGCCTTCTAAAATTTTGATCTGGTCAACTTACTCTGTAATGCTCTTGACCTTTAAAATGGTCTGGTGGATTTTATTAGGAGGAATCATTGTGAGTTTTGTAGCGGGTAATAATTTTCATCCAGCAATCGTTCTTATAAGGCAGATGTCTGACCAAATGTTTAAGCCGTTTAGATTATTATTACCTCCAATGGGAGGATTAGATTTTTCGCCAATCTTTGCCTTTATTGCTCTCAACTTCTTACAGGTATTATTTGTTCAATTTGCAATAGAGTCAGGATTACCAGTATGGCTCTCTGTTGGATTCTAACCATTGTTCAAATATAATAAATCTTTCGCCGATTTGTCATAGCTTGCGGGCGTTTAATTGAAATACAGCTAATGCATTTAATTAAACCTTCTTAGCGTCGGCAAAAAGGTTTAATTATGAGTAACTCACTAGAAGCAATAGAAGTAAACACGATAACCCTTGACGGTAAACTGGAGCTTGAGTGTGGTCAGGATATTGAAAATATTGACCTAGTTTACGAGACTTATGGAACCTTAAATTCTGATGCTTCAAATGCTATTCTTATTTGTCATGCTCTCAGTGGCAATCATCATGCTGCTGGCATATACCAAAATGAAGAAAGACCTGGTTGGTGGGATGCTCTTATAGGACCTGAAAAAGCTATCAATACAAATAAATTCTTTGTTGTCTGTCCTAATAATATTGGTGGGTGTCATGGCTCTACCGGACCTTCGTCGATTAACAAACAAACAGGAAAATCTTATGGGCCTGATTTTCCTATCATTACAGTAGCAGACTGGGTTAGATGCCAAAGTATGCTCTCTGATTCTCTTGGAATAAAAGTATGGCATGCCGTCATTGGGGGAAGTCTTGGTGGTATGCAGGCACTGGAATGGTCATGTCTTTTCCCTAAAAGGATTAAGAAAGCTGGAATCATAGCCGCCGCTCCAAAGCTAAGCGCCCAAAATATTGCCTTCAATGAGGTCGCCAGGCAAGCAATTGTAAATGATCCTGATTTTGTTTCTGGAAGGTACTTAGATGTTGGTAAATCTCCCAAGCAAGGTTTAAAACTTGCAAGAATGATTGGTCATATCACCTATTTATCTGAAGAAGCGATGAGGAATAAATTTGGAAGAGAGCTCAAGGAAGGTAAGTTAAAATTTGGATTTGATGCTGAATTTGAAGTAGAAAGCTATCTAAGATATCAAGGTGATGTATTTTCGGAGTCATTTGATGCGAATACCTATCTTCTTATGACAAAAATCCTAGATTATTTTGATCCTGCTGATAAATTTGAAGGGAAGTTGGATAAAGCATTTAAAGAAATAGAGGCTCAGTTATTGGTAGTCTCTTTTTCTACTGACTGGAGATTTTCTCCTGCAAGATCTAAAGAAATAGTCAATGCCCTTATTAAAGCAAAAAAGGATGTAAGTTATATGGAAATTGATAGCCCTCATGGTCATGATTCATTCTTATTTGCTAATAAAGAGTATGTTAATGGTCTTTCCTCTTTCTTGGAAAATTAAATGGACGCTTTAGAAGTTATTAAGAACTGGGTAAAAAAGGATTCAGAGGTTCTAGACCTTGGGTGTGGAAAAGGAGAAATCCTGAAAATATTGTCGGAAGAACTCAATACAATCTCATTAGGAATAGAAATTGATCAAGAAAATATAACTCTTTGTATCCAATCTGGACTTAATGTCATTCAACAAAACATAGATGAAGGATTAAGCAACTTTGGAGATAAAAGTTTTGATATGGTGATTATGAGCCAGACTATTCAAGTACTTAAAGAGCCTAAAAAAGCCTTACTTGAGGTCACCCGAATAGGCAAAGAATGTATTGTGACAATTCCAAACTTTGGATATTGGTCTACTAGAGTGAATTTACTCGTCTCGGGGAAAATGCCCGTCACCGGATCATTGCCAAATGCATGGCACGACACACCTAATATTCATCTGTGCACGATTAAAGACTTTGAATTACTTTGCATTGAATGCGGCATCAATATAATTGAAAAAAGATTTTTTGATAACTCCGGGATAGAAAACTCCCTGACCAGGCTTCTGCCTAATCTTCTTGGGTCTACCGCTATGTATAAAATTTCTAAATGAAGATTGCCATTGCTACAAAAAATTTAGGTAAATTAAAAGAGTTTCAACAACTAACAAAAAATACAAATTTTGAGCTTATTCCCATACCGGAAAGTATTTCAGAACTCCCTCCAGAGACCGGGGAAACATTTTATGAAAATGCGCTTATCAAGGCCAAATTCATCTCTAATGCTTTAGAAATACCGGCTATTGGAGATGACTCAGGGCTAGAGGTAGATGCCCTAAATGGAGGGCCAGGTATCTATTCAGCCAGATATTCTGAATCAGGTGAAGATAAAGATAATTGCTTAAAACTTCTTAAAAATATGACAGGCCTTAAAGCAGAGTTTAGAGCTGCAAGATTCAAGTGTTGCTTAGTTGGTTTCTTTGAAGGAAAAATTATTAAAAGCTTTGGAGCTTTAGAGGGAAAAATTTCTGAAGGTTTTAAAGGAGATAAAGGATTTGGATATGATCCAATTTTTATTACTCAAAGAGGAATGCATCTTGCCGAGCTTGAGAAAGAAGAGAAAAATGCCATATCACATAGATCCCTGGCTTTCAGAGAACTATTAAAGGATTTATCGAAACTAACTAACTAATTTTTTTAGAATAATTTTTTTTAAATCTCTGTGAGCTTTCAATGCCTTCCTCTCAAAAGAAGTTATTGGCATTTCCTTTAAAACTGGGTTGAGCTGACTTTCATCTAGTTTTAGCCAGTTGTTATCGTCCAATAAGATCTTAATGGACTCTTGGTAATAATGACTCCAATCGGTCTTAAAATAAAAAATTCCATTTTTTTTCAACTTACTATGAATCAGATTTAAGAAATTTGGTTGAAATAATCTCCTTTTATGATGCTTGCGCTTGGGCCAAGGATCAGGATAAAACATCAGCACAAGATCAAATGAATCATCAGAAATTGTTTCTTCTAAAAAAGGGACAATATCGCTGTTAAGAATTTTAATATTATTTAGACCCTCTTCATTTGACTTACTTAGAGTTGATCCAATTCCTGCAAGATATACTTCAGCACCTAAAACAGAAGTCTCAGGCATATTCTTGGCTAAGTAAGTAGTTGTCTCCCCAGCTCCAAACCCTATATCTAAGACGGAAGATCGATTGAGCAGAAATTTATTAATATCTTCTTTGGTACTTAAAACATATTTGTCCCAGAGAGTTTCTATAGCCTGTTTTTGATTAGCGGTTATGCGGCCTTTTCTGAGGACAAAGCTCTTTAGGTGATCTCGAGTCAACACCCTACTCTTCAGCTGAGAAAGATAGCTTAACTTTTTTCATTGCATTTTTTTCTATTTGGCGGACTCGCTCAGCAGAAATATCATATTTTTCTGCAAGTTCATGAAGTGTTAATTTTTCATCTGCAAGCCATCTATCTTGTAAAATATCTCTACTTCTGTCATCCAGCTGATTAATAGCCTCGTAAAGTAAGGTTGCATTGTTTTCATCGAAGCTTTCTTTTTCAAATATATCGGCGGGATCAGCCTCTTTGTCTTCTAGATACTGAGAAGGAGAAAAGGCTGCCTCGTCATCATCTGAATCAGACAGAGGATCAAAAGACATATCTATTCCGCTGAGTCTTTTTTCCATTTCTCTGACCTCAGAAGGTTTAACTCCTAAATCTTTAGCCATAGCTTCAACTTCTTCTTCTGTTAGCCACCCCAGTCCTTTCTTTTTACTTCTTAAGTTAAAGAAAAGTTTCCTTTGAGCCTTAGTGGTAGCAATTTTTACAATTTTCCAATTTTTAAGGACATACTCATGCATTTCAGCTTTGACCCAATGAACTGCAAATGACACCAGCCTAACACCCATTTCTGGATTGAACTTTCTTATCGCCTTCATTAAACCCACATTACCTTCTTGAATAAGATCAGACTCTGGAAGCCCATAACCAGAGTATGTTTTAGCTATGTAAATAACAAACCGTAAATGTGCTAAAACTAGCTTTCTAGCCGCATCTAAGTCATTTCTATAGTACAAGTCCTCGGCAAGTTTTCTTTCTTCTTCTGGAGTAAGTATTCCAATACTATGCACTGAATTTATATAAGCCTGAAGATCTCCTCCAGGCGATAGTGCCTCCATTTCTTGGAGCTCTGTGCCAACAGAATTTTCACTTTTTAGGTCTTTTTTAGGCATAATCAATGCGAATTTTACATTTTTAGCTAATATTGGTGCAAATTTAGTCAAAAAATTAAAAAGTTAGCAAAATGCTAATTGTGTTTATAAGTAAGAAAAATATGAAAGCAATAAAGGTAATAGAAGATAATTTGGTGATATCCGAAACTCCAGTCCCTCTTCCTAGGGATGATGAAGTCTTAATTAAAGTAAAAGCTGCAGGGATTAATAGGGCTGATATCGCACAAAGAAAAGGCCTATACCCACCTCCACCTGGAGCAAGCGAGATATTAGGTCTCGAATGTAGTGGCATAATAGAATCTGTTGGCAAGAATGTTTCAGCGAGACAGCCTGGAGATGAAGTAATGGCACTATTGGGTGGTGGTGGATATGGAGAGTATGTGACCTGCCCTCAATTTCATACCTTGTATAAACCAGCCAATCTAGATTGGATTGAAGCAGCTTCCATTCCAGAAGTTTATGCCACTTGCTGGCTAAATCTCTTCATGGAGGCTTCAATGAAAGAAGGAGATAAAGTAGTTTTTCATGCTGGTGCAAGTGGAATTGGAACGGCCGGAATACAACTAGCGAAAGCATTTGGATGTGAGAGCTTTGTTAGCGCTGGATCAAAAAATAAAATAGATATGTGTATTGATTTAGGTGCCTCTGATGGCGAAGTGAGATCAAAAGATATCTTCTCAAAGATCAAATCGTGGGCTCCTGATGGAGTCGATGTAATTCTTGACCCTGTAGGAGCAGAATACTTTGAGAGTAACTTAAATGTTCTTGGAATAGAGGGCAGATTGGTGATAATTGGTTTGATGAGCGGAGCCCAGACTAATCTTAACTTAGGGCATTTAATGATCAAAAGACAAAAGATTATAGGGTCAACGATTAGAGCAAGAAATGTAGAAACTAAAAATATCGTGATGGAAGAATTATCACAAAAAGTATTACCTCTTTTTAAATCGGGTGAGCTTACTCCCATTATTCACGAAACTTACCCTTTGTCTGAATCTGAAAAAGCCCACGAAATTATGGAAGCAAATGAAAATATAGGGAAAATTATTCTGACTTTAGACTAGCTTATTAAATATCATCTGCCAGGGATAGGACTCATCTCCGGCGCAAAAAAATAATGGATTCTTCTTTTCAGAATTGAATTCATACCTCAAAGCCTCACCGCTCAGATCTGATACTATTCCGCCAGCCGCCTCAACTACCGCATGTCCTGCTGCAATATCCCATTGATAAGTAGGTCCTAGTCTGTTGTACATATCAGCTTCACCTTCAGCAACTCTGCATAACTTTAACGAACTTCCAGTGGGTAATTCTTGGACGCTACTAAATTCCTCTTTGCATAAATCTATAAATAGCTGATCTTTTTCACTTTTGTGACTTTTGCTTACCGTCACCAAACAAAATTCCTGCAATTGTTTTCTGGAGGCTATATTGAATTTCTCTTTATTGATTATTTTATAAGCCTGATCGGCAAATCCTATAAAAGTCTCATCTATTGCAGGAGCTGCTACAACACCAAGAATAGGTATTCCGTTTTCAACTAAAGCTACATTAACCGTAAATTCTCCATTTCTGTTTATAAATTCTTTTGTTCCATCGAGGGGATCAATTAACCAAAATAAATCTGAGTTATTACAGTAACTATCTCCCTCTTCAGACAATATGGGAATATCATCATCAATTAATTTTAAATATGATGAGAGAACTTCATGAGAAACTTTGTCTGCAAGAGTTACTGGGGATCCGTCATTTTTATCAACAACATCGAAGTCGTCTAAATCATAGATGTCCATAACTTTTAATGAAGCCGCATTAACTGCTTCAAGTACAGAATCTGAGATTTTTTTTAATTTTGAAACTTCCATTTCTTGAAACTATCTTTTCTTCTACAATACATCATTCTGAGATCAGATAAAAAAAAATATGGAAAACAAAGATAAGTTAATAGAGAGCATACAAGAGTTAAAGCAAGGTTTGAATCTTCTTAGCAGGGAAAGAAAGGTAGTCATGCCCCATAATAAGACTTTTGATCATGTAGACAAACTAATAACAAAAGTTGATGAAATTATAGATTTAGCAGAAAATAGCTAAGCAATTTAAAGGAGATCGCAATGGAATATACATGCTTTGATTTAGATATAAAAGACAAAATAGCACACATAAAAATGTCTAGACCAGACGAGTACAACTCCATGAACAAAGCGTTTTGGTCAGAATTACCTCATTTGATTGAAGATATCTCAGACAATGCTTCGGCAAGAGTTATCGTTCTTTCAGGAGAAGGAAAACATTTTTGCGCTGGCATGGATCTAGCCAATTTTTCACCTTCAGACAAACAACCCAACGCACACATGGGAATGAGAAAAGAGTCAGGATATAGAGTAACTCTAGACCTTCAACATACAATCACATGTCTTGAAAAAGCAAGAATTCCAGTCATTGCAGCAGTGCAAGGTGCGTGTGTAGGCGGAGGCGTTGATTTGGCAACTGCTACTGACATGAGATATTGCACAAAAGATGCCTTTTTCTGTATTCAAGAGATCAATATAGGAATGGCAGCAGATGTGGGTACACTTCAAAGGATACCAAGACTGATACCTGAAGGCGTAGTCAGAGAGTTGGCATATACGGGCAGAAGATTTCTTCCAGAGGAAGCCATGAAACATGGATTGATAAATGAAATCTTTGAAACTAAAGAGGATATGATGGAAAAAGTTATGCAAATAGCTAAAGATATTGCCTCTAAAGGTCCTCTTGCTATAGCAGGAACAAAAGAATCATTAAATTACGGTAGAGACCACTCAATCGAAGAATCATTAAATCATATAGCACTCTGGAATACAGCCGTAGGCATAAGCGACGAAATGTCTGTAGCCTTTAAAGCCAAGGCTGAAAATACAGAACCGGTATTTGAAGACATGCTTCCTAGAAGAAAATATCTAGATGGAGAGGTGGGGGTTTAGTTTTTTCTTAAGAAAACTGGTATATTTTCTTTAGAATCCTTTTCGCTGTAACTATATCCGTCAAGGTCGAAGCCCTGCAATTCTTCAGCTTTCTTAACCTTATTTTGGATAATATATCTTGCCATTGATCCTCGCGCTTTCTTGGCGAAAAAGCTGATAATTTTATACTTTCCATTTTTATAATCCTTAAATACTGGACTTATGACTGGCAAATTAAGTTCATTCAGCTTCAATACAGAGAAATATTCGACAGAAGCAAGATTTACAACCGCTTTAGATCTATTTTCAATACCTAGCTTATTAAGCGAATTTGTTACTTTTGATCCCCAGAACTCATATAGATTATCACCACGCTTACTTTTCATCTTGGTACCCATTTCAAGCCTGTACGGGTACATTAAATCCAAGGGTTTCAACATGCCGTAAAGTCCAGATAGGATACAAAGGTTTTTTTGAGCGTACTTTATTTCCGATCCAGAGAGAGATGATGCTTCTAGTCCTTGATAAACATCTCCTTTAAACGCGAAAATAGCTTGTCTTGCGCTTTCACTAAGTTTTGTTGGTTTAACCCAGTTCATATTTCTTTCAAAATTAAGAAGGGATAATTTTTCACTCAAACCCATTAAAGAAGCAAGATCTTCTGGACTCTTTTTCTGCAACTCTTTAACAAGAAGATTACTATCAGATAAATGAGAAGCTATTGAGAATTCTTTTACTTTTAGCTCAGACTCATAGTCTAAAGTCTTTGCAGGTGAAACAAGAATAAGCATAAACTATAGGCCAAGAACTAACTTGGCCATAATATTTCTTTGAATCTCATTGGAACCGGCATAAATACTAGCCTTCCTATAATTGAAATACCTTGGTGCAGCAGTGTTGGCAAACCTACTTCCTATTGGAGGTTCATTATGTCCAATTTCAGGGCCAGGGTTATTAAAAGGAATTCCGTAATATCCAACTAATTCAACAGCTAATTCGGTTATAGCTTGTCCTATTTCGGTTCCTCTTGTTTTTAGAAGAGATGACTCTGGTCCTACATTCTGACCGGCAGTTAAGCTACCGAGTATTCTAAGTTCTGTTGCTTCCATAGCGTTAATTTGAATCTCAAGTTTAGCTACTGATTCCACAAAATTAGATTCTTCAGATAATTTACAACCACTTGCATCTTCGATTGCTGCCTTTGCTTTTATCTGTTGAAGTTGTTGATATAGCTCTGAGGAATAGCCATTTCCTCTTTCAAACTCTAGTAAGTATTTAGCATAGGTCCATCCTTTGCCTGCTTCACCAATCAAGTTTTCTTTCGGGACCTTAACATCTTCAAAAAAGACAGTGTTCACTTCATGATGTCCGATAGGCGTATCATCAAGAGTATTGATAGGTTGGACCTCTATTCCCTCCGAATGCATATCGATGAGTAAAAATGAAATACCTTTTTGTCTAATATCTTCTTGGCTTGTTCTAACCAAGCAAAAAATCATATCGGCATGTTGGGCCATAGTTGTCCAAGTTTTTGCACCATTGACTAGATAATGATCCCCTTTATCTTCTGCTTTTGTTTTTAGCGAAGCCAGATCTGAACCTGATCCTGGTTCTGAATAACCCTGACACCACCAAACTTTTGAAGAAAGAATATCGGGAAGGTATTTGTTTTTTTGTTCATCTGATCCAAAGGCCATAATTACAGGAGCAACCATTGAAATTCCAAATGCAGTGAAACCAGGAGCTCTTGCTGCAGCCATCTCTTTGCTAAAAATGTATTTTTGAGAAGCCGAGAAAGAAGCACCCCCATATTCTTTAGGCCAATTGATACCAGCCCACCCTTTTGAAAATAGTGCTTGCTGCCATTGTACGTGTTCTTCTTTAGTTAAATGACCATTTGGAGAGTTGACGTATCTCTCTTTCATATCAGACGGATAATTTTCTTTTATCCAATCCTTAACTTCCTTTTGAAAATCTAGTTCTTCTTGTGTAAATTGTAAGTTCATATATACCTCTCTGTAATTATAATTCATATTAGCTTTAACAAAAATAGATTCACCTTGGAAAGAATTAGTAAAAATTTAGATAGCTTCTCTGAAATGACAGGGAAAATCTGCTCTTGGTTTGTGGCTATGATGGTTGTCGTGACTTGTATTGTGGTCATCATGAGATATGGATTAAATATGGGGTCTGTTCTTTTACAAGATGTCGTCTTATATCTTCACGGTAGCCTTTTTTTATTAGGCTCTGCATTTGCTCTAAAAAGAGGTGCTCACGTGAGAGTAGATATCTTTTATAGAAACTTCTCTGAATCAAGAAAAGCGCTTGTTGATCTTTTGGGTAATATTATTTTCCTTCAACCAGTCTGCTGGACCATACTTCTGTACTCTTGGGGATATGTAGAATTTTCTTGGAGAATAATGGAAGTTTCTCCAGAACCAGATGGGCTTCCATTTGTATTCATTCAAAAATCATTATTGATTGCTGTAGCTTTATTATTAGGTCTGCAAAGTCTTTCTGAAATCATAAAATCTTTACTGACAATTAAGCATGGTTGAGTTTATACCTCTATTGATGTTCGGAGTGATCTGCATTGTTCTTCTTGCGGGTTTCCCTGTTGCTTTTTCTCTTGCAGGTACAGCTCTTATATTTGCTTGTATAGGAGTTTTAACAGGTACATTTGAAGGTGCTTTCTTAGGTGCAATACCCAATAGACTGTATGGAGACATGACCAATATGACGTTAGTGGCAGTTCCTTTATTTGTCTTTATGGGCGTACTGCTTGAGAAATCTAACTTAGCTCAAGACTTACTTAGCAATATGGCTGAGGTCATAGGTGGCTTTAGAGGTAGCCTAGCTTTATCGGTAATTTTTGTTGGTACTCTTATAGCGGCGAGTACGGGGATCGTAGGGGCTACAGTGATTGCAATGGGACTAATATCTTTGCCTATCATGCTATCCAGGCAATATGACCCGAGTCTTGCGGCCGGAACAATTTGCGCTACTGGTACTTTAGGACAAATCATCCCGCCATCTATTGCACTTGTAATTTTAGGTGATGTTCTTTCAGCTGCTTATCAGCAGTCTCAACTAAGTATTGGAAATTTTTCTGCCCGGACAGTTTCGGTTGGAGATCTTTTTATGGGAGCAATTGTTCCCGGGCTAATTCTTGTCTTTTGTTATGCCCTCTATGTAGTTATAAGAGCATACATCTCTCCCCAAATGGCTCCAGCGCAAGAAGTTACAATGGTATCAGGCAGATGGAAAATAATGCTTTCCTCCTTATTGCCTCCTTTCGTCTTAATTTCATCCGTACTAGGATCAATACTTCTTGGTATAGCAACACCTACTGAAGCTGCAGGAGTTGGAGCTTTTGGTGCTGTTTTGTTAGCTGTTAGCAAAAGTAGTTTAACCATAAAGAACCTTACAGACGCTGTTGAAACAACCACAGAAATTACAGCGATGGTATTTATGATACTTCTTGGTTCTTCAATTTTTTCACTGGTTTTTAGGGGATTTGGAGGCGATGATCTCATTACAGGAATATTTACAGAGTTACCAGGAGGAGCCTTTGGAGCTGTTTTGGTTGTGATGATTATCATCTTCTTACTTGGATTTATCTTAGACTTTATTCAGATCACTTTAGTTGTTGTACCCATCGTCGGACCTGCATTACTCATGCTGGGAGTGGATCCCATATGGCTGGGCATAATGATAGCCATCAATCTTCAAACATCATTTCTTACACCACCATTTGGATTTGCTCTTTTTTACTTAAGAGGAGTTGCTCCGGACAGTCTTGCAACAAAGGATATTTATAGAGGAGTTATTCCTTTTATCTTAATTCAGGTAGGAGTTCTTATTGCCTTAGCTTTATTTCCCGATCTTGTAACTGCCCTTCCTAGAGCTGTATACGGCAGTTAGCTGTCAATGAGATAGGCAATTTTATCTGCCCTGTAAGAAGACCTCACCATAGGGCCTGCAGCTACTTCTAAGAAACCTACTTTATTTGCTAAGTCTTTAAAGTAATTAAACTCATCCGGTGAATACCATTTCTCAACTGGCAAATGGTTTACGGTTGGCCTCATGTATTGACCGAGAGTCAGGACATCTACTCCCGCGCTTTTAATATCATAAAAAGCAGTTAGTATTTCGTTTTCACTTTCACCTAGACCTAGCATCAAACTGGTCTTAGTAATAATTTTTGAAGAATATTCTTTTGCATAAGACAAAACATCTAAGGTTTGGTTATATCCTGCTCGTGGATCTCTCACTTTTTTAGTTAATCTCTCAACAGTTTCTAGATTTTGTGCAAAGACGTCTAAATTAGAATCAATAATTATTTCTATAGATTTTTTATTCCCCAAAAAATCAGGAACCAATGCCTCAATCATCACCTTGGGGGATTTTTCTTTAATTGATTTTACGGTTTCAGAAAAATGATTTGCCCCTCCATCACTTAAATCATCTCGATTAACAGAAGTTAATACTGCATATTTTAAATCCATATGAGAGATGGAATTTGCAACCTTTAAAGGCTCTTCTTTATCTAATAAGCCTTTAGGATTACCAGTATCAACTGCACAAAACTTGCAAGCTCGAGTACAAACGGATCCAAGTAACATAAAAGTTGCCGTACCATGACTCCAACATTCCTGAATATTTGGACACATAGCCTCCTCACAAACCGTATGCAATTTCTTTTCAGAAACGATGGTTTTAAGTTCTCTGTATTTTGGTGAGTTTAGAGATTTTATTCTTAGCCAAGTAGGCTTTCGCTCTATTGGGATCAGCTTATTGGGGTTGGGTTTAATACCGTTCTTGATGGCCACAATACCATTTTCTTTGATAGTTTTTGTAGGTATCAGATTTTCCATTAAGCAGCTTGAATTTGATTAGTTTTTAGCAGATCCATCAAGTCAATCTTGACTTGAGCCATAGTTATCTCTGTAAAGTCCTTAACTTGTATAACCTCTAGGGATTCTATGCCGCAGGTAATTATGTTATCGAATGGTTTTAAATCCATATCAATATTAAGACTTATACCGTGATAGCAAAAACCTTTCTTTATCTTAAGACCTATAGAAGCTATTTTCTTCTGATTGACATAGATCCCTGGAGCGCCTGCCACTCTCTCACCTTGAATTTCATATCTAGATAATAAATCTATCATTAGGCTTTCTAGCTCAAAAATTAATTTTTTTGGGCCCCATTTAAGCCTTCGTAAATTTAATAAAAAATAGATCATGAGTTGTCCTGGACCATGATAGGTCACCTGCCCACCTCTATCCGTTCTTATTATTGGAATATCATTTTCAGAAATAATATTCCCTTCAAGGGCTGCTTGTCCTAATGTATAGATAGGATTGTGCTCAAGAAACCATATCTCATCTGGACCTTCATCAGACCTATTAGAGATAGATTGAGACATTAGTTTCCAAGCCTCGTCATAATCAACAAGACCAAGATCTTTTATTTCTGCATTCTTCAATCCAACTCTCGTGTATCTATATAGGCTTTCTCTGAAATTCTATGATAGTTGATTACTTGTTCTTTGAATTCCGTATAGGATTTATAAACCTTCTGAGCCATAGGATCGTCTTGAATAAAGTCTTGCATTACATCATCAGTAATTTTCTTAAGCTCTCGCAAGACACTATCAGGAAGTTTTCTAAGGTCCACATCATGTTTGTCTATAAGTTCAGTAAGTGCCTTGTTATTCCTAGCAGTATATTCATCAAGCATCTCCTGATTTGCAGACTTTGCAGCATATTTAATAATAGCCTTTAAATCTTTAGGTAAAGATTCATAAGCATCCTTATTAATAATAATCTCCAAAGTAGAACCGGGTTCATGCCATCCAGGATAATAGTAATAGTCAGCTACTTGATGAAACCCAAAGGTGAGATCATTGTAAGGTCCAACCCATTCTGCTGCATCTACAACTCCTTGTTGGAGTGATAAGAATATTTCATTGCCTGGTAAGGTAACTGTTTCGGCTCCTGCACGAGTAAATACCTCGCCTGCTAATCCAGGTATTCTCATTTTTAAACCCTTTAGATCTTTTAAAGAATTTATTTCTTTCTTAAACCATCCTGCCATTTGGACACCAGAATTTCCACCAGCCAAAGGAATCAAATTAAAAGGAGCATAAGCCTCTTCCCAAAGCTCCATCCCTCCTCCGTAGTTTAACCATCCATTCATTTCTTGAGCGGTAAGCCCAAAAGGAACAGCAGTAAAAAACTGAGAGGACTTAACTTTTCCTGTCCAGTAATAGGAAGCACCATGGCCGAGTTGAACATTACCTTGAGAAACAGCATCGAATACGCCAAGTGCCGGTACAAATTCTCCAGCTCCATAAACTTTTATTTGCATCCTTCCACAAGTCATCTCATTAACGTAATCAGAAAAATTTTCTGGACCCATACCAAGTCCAGGAAAATTCTTTGGCCAGGTAGTCACCATCGTCCATTTGATGGTTTTTTCACCGGTCGAAAAGCATTCCTGATTCTGGACTTGTGGGCTTTCAGAACCAGAACAGGCAGTAATAATTGTGGTCAATCCTATAGCTAATAATCTTTTCATTTTCATCACCTTAATCATATTTGTTGTAGTTTAGCGTAAGAAACCATCAGCCATTTAGTTTTACTATTGTCGAAGTTTACCTCTACTCTGGCATTAGCGCCCTGCCCTTCATAATTAAGAATAATGCCTTCTCCAAAGGCCTCATGAAGTACCCTCTGACCCAGTTTAAATTCGGTGTCAGGAACTTCACCCGAAGGTTTTTTAGGGACATATTTAGATCGTCTCGGAACATTTCCACCTGTCCTCACTTCTACTGTCAATTCCTCTGGTATTTCCCTTAAAAACCTTGAAACGGGATTAAAACTTTCTGATCCATATAAGTTTCTCATCTCAGCATGAGTTACAAAGAGCTTTTCCATTGATCTGGTCACTCCGACGTAACACAACCTTCTTTCCTCTTGCAGCTGGCTAGGATCTTCTATTGATAACTTGTGAGGAAAAAGACCCTCTTCAAAACCGGTGATAAAAACAAGCGGGAATTCTAGTCCCTTGGCTGAATGCAATGTCATAAGCTGTATTGCTGATTCATGTTCTGAAGCCTGAGTTTCGCCTGCATCTAATGCAGCGTGATCTATAAACATCTTTAAAGCACTCTCTTCTAATTCTTCAAAAGAATCAGGCTCGAAATCTCTAGCTGCTCCAACTAATTCAGATAAATTTTCTACCCTTGTCCTGCCTTTTTCACCTGCTTCCTTTTTGTGATAGGGAATAAGGCCGCTTCTTTCAATGGCAATATCAACGATATCCCTCAACTGCAAATCCTTTGTCTCGTCTTCGAGGGAATCAAAACTAGACATAAAGCCTTGGATTGATTGGGATGCTCTTGGTGTAAGGCCTTCGATATCTATCAATTCCTCACATGACTTCCATAAAGAAATACTTTTTTCAGCTGCTTTAGCTCTAATGATATCAATCGTCTTAGCCCCTATACCTCGTGGAGGTATATTAATCACTCTTTCGAATGCTGCATCATCTTCTCTGCCATAGATTAGTCTTAGATAGCTCATAGCATTTTTTATTTCTGCTCTTTCATAAAACCTTAATCCGCCATAGATTTTATAAGGTAGAGATTCTCTCAAAATCGCTTCTTCCAAAACTCTGGATTGTGCATTAGACCTATACAAAATGGCTACTTCATCTAAGCTCCTGCCTTGATTTATCCAATTTTGGATACTGCCTACTACATACCTTGCCTCATCATCTTCGTTATAGGCCGAGTAAATAGAAATAGGCTCTCCTTCTTTTTGATCTGTCCATAATTCCTTACCCATCCTTCCTTGGTTATTCTTAATTACAGAATTTGCAGCATTTAAAATAACAGAAGTAGATCTATAGTTCTGTTCAAGCCTGACTATTTCAGTGTCTTTATAGTCAGTAGTAAATCTATTAATGTTTTCGCTTTTAGCTCCTCGCCATCCATAAATAGATTGATCGTCGTCCCCTACAGACATGAAATTTGCTCCTCCATCCGCCAGAAGACGAAGAAATTGATATTGCACTTCATTTGTATCTTGAAATTCATCGACCAATATATGACTAAATCTTCTTTGATAGTGGCTTAGCACTTCTAGGTTAGTTTTTAATAATATATATACCCTTAATAGAAGTTCACCAAAATCTACTAAGCTCTCTCGTTCGCAAAGCTCTTCATATGTCTTGTAAACTTCATTCATCTTCTCTACGAAATAATCATCGGATACTTCAACATCTTTAGATCTTCTACATTCATCTTTTTGCTTATTAATAAACCATTGGATTTGTCTCGGTGGCCACTTAGTGTCATCTAGGCCCATAGATTTAACTACTCGCTTTATCACTCTAAACTGATCCTCAGAATCAAGAATGGCAAACTCCTTTCTGAGACCAGCTTCTTCCCAATGTGTTCTCAATAATCTATGAGAAATGCCATGAAAGGTTCCACACCAAAAATTTCCCATTTCTTCTTGGACTATATCCTCTATTCTGCCACGCATTTCTCTTGAAGCTTTGTTTGTAAAAGTTACCGTTAGAATTGAATGTGGGTTAATGTTTTCAGCTTTTATTAACCAAGCAACACGATGAGCTATTACGCGAGTTTTTCCTGACCCTGCACCAGCAAGAACCAGTAAATTCTTCGATTCAGAAGTTACTGCATTTCTTTGGGGTTCGTTTAGGCTTTCAAAAATTTCTGATACATCCACCGATGTATTTTAACTAAGAATCGTTTTTCATTCTTGAGTTATTGATCATTCTTGTAAAATAAAATGTTACTTAAAAATTATTTAAAGTCTCTATTAATCTCTAATTCTTTAGGTATCATTAAGGCATGGAAAATGCCGAAAAATTCTTTGAAACTTATTGCGATTTTGTAACAAAAGTTACAAGCGATCCAAGCCTCAAAATAGAAGATTTAAAAAAATCTCTAGATAATATTCAAGAAAATTCTGATATTGACACACCTAGATTGCTGACAGCTGCCCTGGGTCTAGGTAGCGAGACTGGAGAATTTGTAGAAATAGTGAAGAAAATGATTTTGCAAGGAAAGCCAGCAGATGAGGATAATATTTTTCATATGAAAAGAGAGCTTGGAGATGTCATGTGGTATTGGGTAACTGCTTGCATGGCTTTAGGGCTTAACCCTGTTGAGGTAATTACTGAGAACCAGAAAAAACTGGAAGCAAGGTATGGCGAACAATTTACCATAGACCAAAGTGAAGTCAGAGTAAAAGGAGACCTCTAACTAATAAATTCTTGAAAGGGCAGGCTTCTCTTGTCCAATAGTGTCAGATCTTCTCAAATCCATTGTATTCCAAACATCATCTAAAGCATTTAAGAAGTTATTTATATCATTAGCTTCGTGACGCGGCGTAATGGTAACTCTAAACCTTTCATCGCCTTTTGGTACTGTAGGAAAGAAAATAGGCTGTATATAGATCCCGTGCCTCTCAAGCAGTAAATTAGCTGCTTCCTTACATAGCCTCGGGTCATAAAGATGGATAGGAATAATGTGACTATCGTTTTCAAGAAACGGTATTTGAAGGTCTCTTAGACCTTTTCTTATACGGTCCGAGTTTACTCTTATATTTTCTCTCAAGTCTTCAGATTCCATTGCTACCTTGATACTAGTTATGGATGCAGCTGCTACGGAAGGATTCATGGAAGATGTAAAGATAAAACCAGGTGCAAAACTTCTGATGTAATCAATAATATCTGCACTAGCGGCAACATATCCGCCCATTTGTCCAAAAGCTTTTGAAAGTGTTCCATTGATAATATCTATATCATCCTCTAGTCCTTTCTCTGCGGTTATGCCCCTTCCTTCCGGTCCATAGAGCCCAACAGAATGAACTTCATCTAAATAAGTGAGAGCACTATATTTCTTCGCTATCTCAATAATTTTTTGTAACGGAGATCGTAATCCTTCCATTGAATATAAAGATTCGAAAACAATAATTTTTGGAGAATTGGCATTTGCATTATTTATAAGTTCTTCTAGATGCTCAGTATCGTTATGTCTAAAAACATGACATTCAACATTTGCATTCTTAATTCCCTGAATCAGCGATGCATGGTTTAGTTCATCAGAAAAAATTTCTACGCCCTCTAGGTTCTTACAAAGAGTCCATAAAGTGGACTGATTAGCAGTATATGCTGAAGGAAAAAGTAACGCTGATTCTTTATTGTGAAGATCTGCCAATAGGTTTTCGAGATCTACATGATAAGTTGAAGTACCAGAAATATTTCTAGTTCCACCTGATCCTGTGCCAAGTTCGTTAATAACTTCAATAGAGGTTTTGGTTACTTCAGGGTGTTGGCTCAGATTTAAATAATCATTGCTACACCAGACTTCAACTTCTCTTTCTTGCCCTTCGAAGCGCTCAGTTGCTTTGGGGAAACTAGATTTGTTTCTATTTATGGCTCGAAATTTTCTATAAAGGCCTTGTGATTTGAGTGAAACCAGTTCATCCGAGAAGAATTTTTTATAGTTCATGAATTAATTATTGATAAAAGTTAATATAATTAAGGTTGAAGCGGCGAGTATTGTAAAACAATACCCGATTTTGTGTGTTCTTAAGAATTATTCTCATTTAGTTATAAAAATTGAAAACCCTAAAAATAGTCTCAAGGAAAAGTCCTCTTGCAAGGATACAAGCTCTGCTTGTGGCTGAGAAAATTTCTCAAACCTCTCCAAATATTCAAATTCAGCATTTATTTAAATCAACTCTGGGTGATACCGACTTAAATACACCTCTTAATAAGATGCCAGATATTGGAGTTTTTACAAATGATATAAGAGATGACCTTCTTTCTAAAGAGGCAGATATTGCTGTTCATTCGTGGAAAGATCTTCCTGTAGAGCTAGCAGAAGGAACTGAAATAATCGGGACTCTAGAAAGAGCAGACATGCGAGATATGATTTTCTTAAAAAAAGAGAGCATGCAAAAAAAAGATCTTGTTGTTTTAAGTTCCTCTCCAAGAAGAGAAAAAAACCTATCTAATTTCTTGCCAATTGCACTTCCTTTTCACGCTGACATTTCGTTTAAAGATGTTAGAGGCAATATCCATACTAGATTAAAAAAACTCATAGAAGGTGAAGAAGATGCGCTAGTTGTTGCGAAGGCAGCTATAGATAGATTCATTGGTATTAAAAGTGATGAATTCAAGAATGAAAAGGAAGAATTATTAGAGATGGTCGAATCTTTAAACTGGATGGTGCTCCCTCTCTCACAAAATCCTTGTGCGGCTGCTCAAGGAGCATTAGCTATTGAAGCTAGGCAAAATGATGGGTCCGTGAAAGAGGTTATTGCCAAAATCTCTAATCAAAATGACTTCAATGCAGTAGAGGTTGAGAGAAGCATATTAAAATCTTATGGGGGTGGCTGTCATCAGAAGATTGGAGTAAGTAATGAGTCTCTAAAAGGCGGCAATGTACTTACTGTCAAAGGAGAAACTGAAAATGGCAAAGAGATTTCGGAAAGATCTTTCAATACTGATGCTAGTGATGGATATTTCGACTCAGTAAATGTAGAAAACTTCTTTCCAAAAGATAGAATGGAGCAACAATTTTTCAAGCGGGAGACCCTTTCTGGTGCAAATGAGCACATTAAAACCTTAAAAAATTATGGCATTTATGTAAGCAGATCAAATACCTTAGAAGATCCAGATTTAATCGATAAATCGAATATCATCTGGACAAGTGGTATAGAAACTTGGAAGTCTTTGGCAAAAAAAGGGTATTGGGTGAATGGTTCTTCTGACAGTCTAGGAGAAGATAACTCCAAAGAAGAAAGTCCTTTTAAAAAAATAAGTTGGCTTAAAATTTCACACAAAGATAACTTGGATAATTCTAAAGAATTGCTTGCAACATATAAATTAACACCGCTAGATATTTCTAGTAGGCTGGATGAATGTGACTATTTTTACTGGATGAGTGCTAGCTCTTTCCAGCTGGCAACCAAACAATATCCTGAAATTATAAATAGAAATCATGCATGTGGTCTTGGTAAGACTTTTGATATTATTCAGGCCGTAGCGCCTAATACTTCTGCGTTTCTAAGTTATGAAAACTGGAAAGAAGAAATAAGTAAAAAGATAAAATAAAAGACACCATTAGCGTAAGGTATAATTAACTTTTTTTTCAATAAGTATGAACGCATCGAGAAAATTCCCTCAATCAAGATTAAGGCGCACTAGATTTACATCTTCTATAAGAAACCTAGTTGCTGAGAACGACCTAACGGTTAATGACTTAATCCAACCAATATTTGTTAAAGAAGGCCTAGATGGTATTGAAGCCATTGATTCATTGCCGGGTATTAATAGGTATGGACTCAATGCGCTAGATTTAGAAATAGAAAAAACTCAGAATAATAAAATTAATGCTGTAGCTATTTTTCCTGTGATAGATCCTAGTAAAAAGAATGAGCAAGGGACAGAATCTTTAAATGAAGATAATCTGGTGTGCGAAGCGATAAAACAAATTAAAAAAAACTCGGATCTGGCTGTGATTGCTGATGTTGCGCTTGATCCTTACACGTCTCATGGTCACGACGGCTTGTTAGATGAATCAGGCTATGTAGATAATGACAGAAGTCTAACTACTCTAACTGATCAGGCAATGACTCTGGCCAAAGCAGGGGCAGACATGGTTGCACCATCCGATATGATGGATGGAAGAATTGCCAGCATTAGAGATGCACTTGAAAATAACGGATTCTCTAATACCATCATTCTTTCCTATGCAGCAAAATATAGTTCTAAATTCTATGGACCTTTTAGAGATGCCGTTGGCTCTTCTTCAAACTTGGGTGTAGGTAGCAAGGACACCTATCAAATGTCAGTAGCAAATATTGATGAAGCACTTCACGAGGTAAGGATGGATCTCGAGGAAGGTGCGGACATAGTCATGGTGAAGCCTGGAATGCCTTATTTGGATGTCATAAAATCAGTGAAAGAAACTTTTAAAGTTCCTACATTTGCTTACCAAGTCAGTGGTGAGTATGCAATGCTTAAAGCAGCAATTCAAAATGAATGGTTGGCTGAAGATGTATTAATTGAGTCACTATTAAGCTTCAAACGTGCAGGTGCAGATTGCGTTTTAACCTATGCCGCCAATGAAGTAGCAGTGAAGCTAAACCAATAAACCACCTTGTCAAATACCAAATTTATAAATGCCCTGGAAAGAAAACCTCAGGCATGTCCACCAGTCTGGCTCATGCGTCAAGCTGGAAGATACCATGATCATTATCAGAATCTGAAAAAAGACTATACCTTTGAAGAGCTTTGTAAAAAACCAAACCTTGCGGCAGAAACGGCCATGGGACCAATCAATGAATTTGATTTTGATGTAGCGATTCTTTTTAGTGATATCTTATTTCCTCTAGAGGCTCTTGGTATGGATCTGTCATATAATCCAGGGCCTCAGTTTGGTCTTCATCTTGATGAAGAAAATGCTGCTAACTTGCTCACAAACTCCAACCCAATAAGTTTTATGGATTTCCAAGGAGAAGCCATAGAGAGGACATTAGAAAGGCTCCCTAGTGATAAATCACTAATAGGATTTGTTGGAGGACCTTGGACTTTGATTGCCTATGCTTGTCATATAGATAAAGAATTGAGAAATATATCTCTAAATAATTTTCAATTTGGTTTGTTGGATAATGTAATCCTGCCTCTTTTAAAAGATAACATTAAATTGCAACTCGATGCTGGAGCAGAAATAGTAATGATTTTTGACTCTACAGCTCACCAATTAGCTGATGAAGATTTAATTCTGTACTTAGATAAAACATTTAATGCTTTAGCTAAAGATTTTCCTAACAAAGTAGGTTATTACGCTAAAGATGGCGTGAATTATGAAACTATCATTTCAAAAAAGAACAATGAAAATATCAGACTAGCCGGGATGGGACTGGATTCTCATATCGATCTGAGAGATTATTTCAATAGAACAGGTGATGGTTTCATTCAAGGAAATTTTAGTGAGCATTTTCTTACACTTCCCTCTGATGAGTTCTTACCAAAACTGGAAGACTATATTCTTCAATTATCTGATTTAAGCCCTGAAGACAGACTGGGTTGGGTGTGTGGGCTTGGACATGGTGTTCTAAAAACTACACCACAAAAGAATGTCAAAGAGTTTGTAATAAGAATTAGAGAAGCCTTCTAAAGCTCTATGGATATTGAAGAAAAAAAATCCCTGACTTCATCTTGGTTTAAAGAACTAAGAGATATGTTCTGTAAGGAATTTATAGATATAGATGGCGGAAGCTTTGAAAGAAAAAACTGGGATCATAAGTTTGAAGGTGGCGGGGAAATGAGTCTCATGAAAGGAGACGTTTTCGAAAAAGTTGGTGTAAATATATCTACCGTATCTGGAAAATTTGATAACGACTTTAAATCTGAAGTTAAGGGAACCGAACAAGCTCCAAATTATTGGGCAAGTGGAATTAGCCTTGTGGCACACATGCAATCCCCCAAAGTTCCAGCATTTCACTTTAATACAAGATATATCGTTACTGGAGATTCTTGGTTTGGTGGTGGAGGAGATTTAACGCCAACCATTAAGAAGGATGATGAAATAAAATTTTTTCATCAGTGCATGAAAGAGGCTTGTGATTCTACTGATCCTGAATATTACGAAACATATAAAAAGGCTTGTGATGAATATTTCTATCTTCCACATAGATCTGAGGCTAGAGGTGAAGGTGGGATATTTATAGACCATCTAAAAACCGACGATTGGAATAAGGATTTTAACTTTATAAAAGAAGTAGGTTTATCAACTTTAAAAGCTATAACGACTATTATCAGGAACCTAAAAGATGAGGAATGGACTGAAGATGAAAAAGAACAACAGCTCATTAAAAGGGGTCGTTATGTTGAATTTAATCTTCTCTGGGACAGAGGTACTGCTTTTGGTATAAAAACTGGGGGCAATTCGGATGCTATATTGATGTCTATGCCGCCTACTGCCAAATGGGATTAGATGAATACCTACTTAATTTTTAAAACCATTCATATAATCTCGGTAATTACCTGGATGGCTGCCCTATTCTATCTTCCAAGACTATTTGTATATCACTCAACAAAAGAGATAGGCTCAGACGCTTCTGAGACCTTTAAAGTGATGGAGTCAAAGCTACTAAAAATCATTGCGAACCCATCTCTTATTCTGGTTTGGATCTCAGGCCTTGCCCTTTTAAGCTACAAAGGTTTAGAAATTTGGCTAATTCTAAAAATGTTTCTTGTCATGGGTATGACTCTTTTTCACTTTTATCTGAATTTTCTAAGAATAAGTTTTGAAGTCGACTCCAACACAAAATCAGAAAAGTTTTTTAGGGTTATAAATGAAATACCGACGATTCTATTGTTAATAATAGTTGTATTGGTTGTCTTCCAACCAAGATTTTAAAATTCTATAACCTGTCCAGGCTGTAAGACTCGAAAGAACTCTTCAGATAAACCTAGTTCTTTAAGGGATTGTTTTAAAAGTTCTGGTGGTTCCATAATCTCTTCATCTGTTAATTGAAAAGTGCCCCAATGCATTCCAAAATTCCTTTTAGATTCAAGATCTAGAGCTATTTGAATAGCTTCATGAGGATTGACATGATTTGTTTTCATAAACCATCTAGGTGCGTAAGCACCAACAGGTATTAAACTAAGAGAAGGCGAACCTAATTTATTTTTTGTTTCAATAAAATCACTGGAATATCCTGTATCTCCAGCGTGGTAAATAGACTCTGTTTTAAGTTCCATATACCAACCACCCCATAAACTTTTATTTCTGTCTGCAATACCTCTTGCTGACCAATGTTGAACCGGAGTAAAAGTAAATTTTGATCCGTTAATGTCAATTTCTTCCCACCAAAGAAACTCTTTAACGTTCTCTATGCCTCTTCTTTCAAGTCTCCTCTTGTCTCCCTTAGGAACTAAGAATATTGCATTAGGATTTGCCTTATAGATCTTCTTGAGACTTCTTAAATCCAAATGATCATAGTGATTATGGCTAACTGTAATGACGTCTATCTTAGGAAGCTTGTCTATAGGGATTGCCGGAGGGATCAGCCTTTTGGGTCCTGCAAATCTGACAGGAGAAGCTCTTTTTGAGAAAACGGGATCGGTAAGAATGGTTAGATTATCTTTATTTATAAGATATGTTGCATGTCCTATCCACACCATGTAATCAGTAGATCCAGAATCTAATTCTTTCCACTCATCAGAAGAATCAATCGCTACAAGTTCAGGTTTTTTATTGGTAAATGTCCATTTCAAAAAATCTCTAAAAGACTTTCCTGCAGCCTCTTCATTGGTATTCTTAAATCTCTCGTTTGGCATCATTAAGCTTGAAAATAATAGCAATGGAAGAATGAATCTTTTCATTGAACCTTGGTTATTTTGATAAAACTTTATCTATTTCATAAATTTGGTCTTGTGTAAGTGCGCCTTCTGATTGAGCGTCTAAGCTTTCTAAAAGTTCATTTCTATTTTTAACTCCCAAGATTACTGATGAAACTTTTTCAACACTAAGCGCATATCTATATGCGAGAATCGAAGGGGTAATCTGCCATTCTGCTGCTAAATTTCTAAATGGTTCAGCTCTTTCATAATCTTCAAAATCTTTAATATCCCGACCGGATTCATGTGGCTTTCTGTCCATTTCAGAGGTCAAGGCACCAGCCTGAACTGCTCTTATGCCTAGAATAGGTATATCTGCATTCTGGCTTGCTTCCAAAATACTATTTGGATCATAGTCTTTATCTACATAACCAATAGCGCCAGCTGAATTCAAAGGATTAACAACACACTGTATAGCTTCAGGAGGTGTTGCATGATTTATTGCTTCAATAATTGCTTTATTTTGGCCCATTCCTCCGATACCCCAACTTCCTATTTTTCCTTCTGTTTTTAATCTTTCAAAAGCTGGGATTGCTGCATTAAAGTAGCAAGATAAAGAAGTGCTAACTGCGTCTCTATGATTATTTAATACTTGAAGTTGAAAATCATCTTCCCGCAACTGAGTATGTAAAAGAAAAAGGTCTACTCTTTCCATGTTTAGATAATCGAGGCTCTGGGTAAGTGATGAGTTGAAATGGTCATATACTTCTTCATCTGGCAATGTGCCTAGTCTACATTTAGTAGTTATTTTGATGCCATTGATTTCTTTACCCCGAAAAACCTCTCCAACAACACTTTCGGCCTCTCCATTGCCGTACATAGGAGCGACATCTAAATGATTGATTCCTTTTTCAATTGCAAGATTCACTGTTGCTATAGCTTCTTCTCTAGTAGTTTCTCCCCAAACTTGACCCAAGCCTCCTCCTCCAAGGGTTAAGGCACTAATGGAACCGTAAGGCTTAAAATCTCTTTCTTGCATAATTAAAATTTAAAAATATAAAAATGAAAGTTTGCTAAGCAACCTGTCTCTTCAGCCAAATCATTTGAGCGATAATGCCTACTACATAAATAATGAGGAAAGCTAGATGGAAGTTCAGTAACAAAGGATCCTCAAAAGAGTCTATGAAAGTATCTCCTACTGGCAGTCTTCTTAAAAAATCTGTAATGGCAGGAATCATATGAAAAAGTAATGTGGAGGTATAGCCCAATGCTTGAAAGTACTTTGAGAAAGATCCAAACCACTTATAACGCTCCATGATGTATCCACCAGCAAGGGCAATTAAAGTTAAGACGCCGAGAATATGCGCAACGCCAAAACCACCTTGGTTATAAATACCCAGGGCCGATCCAGCCACCAACAAAGTCACTAAAATGTATAATTTTCCTGAACTTACTTCGTATGAAATAACTCGATACTTGTATAAGGTGTAAAACCCACTCAACACAGCCAATATCCCTAAAATAGTATGAAACCACCCCAATAATGTCATCTCTGGCATTTGTATTCTCCCCTTTTTGTATTACTTAAACTTTTGCCCATTCCCCATGGAAACCATATGGAACTCTCTGAGGTAAATGAACTGTTGCCAATGGACCTGATTTTGGTTCTTTGGCATCTAAAATTATCAAATCACTCTTATCAGTTTCTTGGTTATAAACCAGTGATAATAAGTAGCCTTCGTCTTCTGACTTAGCACCTTCCGCAGCAACGAATACGGGTTCAGCACCAAACTTTCCGAGTCCATATTCATAAACTTCAGATGTATCGTTTATGAAATCATACTTAATGATTTCTTTAAAATCTGGCTGATCAGCATTTGAAGACGCTAATGCATAGGCATATTGATTAGGCTTGCCTACCAAGTCTGGATTTATTCTAGGGAACTCCACTGATCTATCATCTAACTTAGATTTCGTGGCAAGGCCAGAAGATGTATTTAACTCCCATCGAGTAAGTTGCGGGGGAGATTCAGTAAAGGGTCCATTCCAGTCAGTATCAAATAATCTGTCATAGGCTGCTGCAGTCACTATCACATTGCCGTTTGAATCTTCGTGGGCATTAAATGTGTGAAAAAAATACGTGCTATCTATCTCAAACCACTTAACTTCATTTGAATCTCCATTTCTGTCCAATAAGCCTATTCTTGCAGAGTGATTATCATCCCAAGAAAAAGGGAAATAACCTCTACCGACTTTATATAGATCAAAAGCTACAGAGAGATCAAATACCAGCATATAGTTTTTAGTAATAGCGCATTCATGCAGCATAGATCTAGATTCAAAAGGTATTGATTGAGTTTTTTTGTGTAATCCATTTTCATCGACTACCACGTAATCAATAGTGTCAAAATTATTTGCGTAGTCGTAACACATGGCATGCATCTCGTTCGTATCAGGATCAATCTTAGGATGAGCGGTAAAGCCTGCGTTTCTATCACCATAAAATGGCTTTGTGTTTAGTGAATTAAGTTCCTGATCAATTTCTACAGGATAACCGCCCGCTTCAACAATGGCATAAATTTTTCCTGAATGGGAAATGACGCTCGTGTTTGCTACAGAATCATTACCATCTACTAGCTTATTTTTGTACCAGAGCGCATTGCCAGAATCCAATCTAATTCCATGAAGCATCCCTTCTCCCAAAAACCAATGATGTTTTTTCTCATTGACTGATGACATTGGATTTGGGCCGTTTCTAAGTAAAAGACCTGATAGATCTTTAGGGATCTGTCCTGTTACCTTGAGATCAGTTTCGGAAATTATATTATTAACAGGTGCATAGTTCCCCTGTAAGTAATAATTCTTTTTAGTGGTTATGCCTGACATGTCTACTCCTATTCCGGCTGCAGCTAAGCCACCAAGACTTAAACCTGAAACTTTTAAAAACTTTCTCCTATTCATTGCGCAGTGTGAATCGTTGAAATATGCATTATATCAGGTTAAATTTTTCAAACTTTTTAGCTTAATTTCCTATAAGCCAGGTAGAGCAAGGCAGGTAGAAAAGCCGCGCCAAAGAAGGCTAGAGTTGACGAGCCACTGGATAGGGCTGCTGCTCCTAATCCAGAAAAGACTACTGCTACACCTATATTGGATAGGATCATTACATAGATAAATTTCTTAAAAGGCATTTTAGTTATTCCCGCAGCAAGTGTGCTCAGCTCAGCAAAAGCTGGGACAGGTCTGGCAAGGATTAATCCCATGACATCGATATCTTTAGCGGAATTTTCTGCTCTTTCTAAATCTTCTGTGCCGACAATTTTTATAGCTAAAGGTCTTGCTGCGTATCTTCCCACAAGGTAACCGAAGATTGCTCCAAAATTAAGACCTGCCCAAACAATAATAGAAGCAAGAGCCCAACCTAAACTGGCACCAGCAAGAGTATTAGTTAATCCATTTGGTACTGGTAAAAATACATCAGCTGTTAAAGCGATTATTACAACTACGGATGTATATAGACTATTTTCTCCTGCCCACGATAATGCCATCTCTCCGTATCTTGCAAATGACGTCTCTAAAAATATAGCTGGCAGAATAATTGTTGTAAAAAACACTATTATAAAAGTAAGCCATTTTAATAACTTAGGCATACTAGTTATTGTTTTTGATGTGTTGCTTTATTGCTGCATGCTCTTTTTCACCAAAAGTAAATTTTTTATATAAAAGATACGCTCCACAACTATAAAAGACCAATGGAACCAAGCCATAGAGGCTTATTAAGGCTATCTTCACTTCCATTGTTTGAGGTTCGTTTGGGATAAATCCAGAAAACTGAAGTACAAATCCAGTCACTAAGAGCATAATTCCAGTTGCACTTTTATATACGAAATTTAATGCAGCAAAATAAGAACCTTCTTTTCTCTCGCCAGTAAGATATTCATCATAATCAATCACATCTCCTTTTATTGATGGTCCTATTGCTCCACCACACCCGGCTGCTATTCCGGCCAGAAAAGCGCCAACAAACATAATCACTACTTTAGTGGTTACAGAATCTATGAACGGTAGAAAAAATGTAGCTCCGAAAGATATACCGGTAAAAACCATACTGAAAACCCAGAGATTTATTTTTCCAAATTTTCTCGATAAAGGTATCCAGAAAGGAACGGAAAGAGCTGAAGGCAACATATAGGCTAAAATCATTAAAGGCGCTAAGGCCGGTGTTCCAATAATATATTGAGTTACGTATAAAGTAAGCACGCCAATTACCGCGCCTCCTAGATTCTCAATGAATAAAACCAATATCAAAATCTTCGCATGTGGATTTATCCATACATCCCTAAATGCTTTAAAGGGATTTTTATTAACTCTATTTTGAAATTCAGGATTTTCATTCAATCTGGATACAGAGAAAAATATCATTAGACTCATTACCGCAACAGCCAAAAAAGCTAAGTTACTGGCAAGATTTCTTATATCACCATTAGGACTACTCTCTTCGCTAATCAACAAACTCATTGAAACCAAAGACAGGATAGAGCCAACCGTGAATCCAATATGCCTGACTCCAAACAGTCTAGTTCTTTCATGATAATCATCAGAAAGCTCAGCCCCTAAAGCCATATGAGGTACATTGAAGAGTGTAATAGCGGAATAAAAACCCAAAACAGCAAACATCATCCAAATCTCAAGTGATTGACCTTGCAAATATTCGGGAGGTGAGAAAACTGCTAAAAAACCTAATGAAATCGGTATGAAACTAAGAAGCATCCAGGTTTTCCTTCTACCAAATTTAAATGTTGTCCTATCGCTTAAATAACCTGCAACAGGGTCAGAAATTGCGTCCCAAATGCGTGAAATACTAAAGATAACACCCATCACTGCAGGCGCAATAAGTAATACATCAGTTGAGAACTTCATGACATAAAGCGTCATGAGTAAATACATATAGCCGGCCCCTACTCCGGGAATGCCGTAAGCTAATGTTGTTTTTAAAGGAACCTTAGATGAAATTTTAGACAAAACTTATGGCTCTAACCTCATGAGATCATTCACACTTCTATGATACAAAGCATCAATTATTTTTATATTTTGTACGTAACTCATTTTCTTCTCCCCAGAAACTCAGTTAGATTATATTCTCACGTATTGATATGCAAAGTTTATAAATATCTACTTGAGTATCGAAGACAATTCTTTTCTAGGATTATATGAGTGAATATTCTCAACACTGATCTTCATAGTGGCCTTTGTGACTAGATTCCTCGCGGACGCTAAAAGAGGATTAGAAATATGATTAAAGAGTCCTTGAAGTTTAGACCTTTTTTGCATCCACTTAGCCCTCTTATTCCTTAACTGGTCATAAGCACTAAGAGCCTTATCGAGATCTTCTATCTCGCCAAGAAGAACCATCAAGCAATAGGCATCTTCTATCGCGAGGCACCCGCCCTGTCCTAGAAATGGGACCATTGGATGTGCGGCATCTCCCAGCAAGACACACTTACCTTGATGCAAGGTGCTAGGCAAAGGTCTTTCAAATATACCCCATTTGTAAAGCTTTTCAGTTGAGTTGAGCATTAAAAGTAACTCTTCATTCCATCCCTGGAAACACTTAAGAAAATCAGATTTATTGCCTTCTACTTTCCATGATTCTTCAGCCCAAGAACGATTATGTTCAATCGCAACAAAGTTGATCAGTCCTTCTCGTCCAGTAGGATAATGCACGCAATGCCCTCCAGGTCCGTGATAGACATTCACTTTCTCACTTCCTTCAAATTGTGGAAGCAAGTCTGAAGTTGTCATGCCCCTCCAAGCTACGTAGTTGGTGAATTGGGGTTCTTGATTATCAAAATGTTCTTTTCTGAAGGAGGACTTAATTCCGTCACTTAACAGAATTAACTCATAGGTATTGATGTTTTCATCGGAGATTTGGATTGCTCCTGAAGAAGGGTTGATTGATTGCACTTCAGTGCCATAATGAATCTTGCCACCAATTTCTTCGAAACTTTGCGCCAATTGCTCTACAAGGTCTCTTCTATCCAGAGTAATAAAACTCTCATCAAATTTCATAGCGCTAATGACATTGGCGTTTTTATAGTCGCGAATGTATGAAGCCATAGGAAAATAACTTTTTTTAGATAGTAGCTCCATCAATCCAAGTTCTTTCAGTAACGATGTGGCATTCCTAGAAAGAGTAATTCCTGCACCAAATTCTGTTATGGATTGAGATCTTTCAAATATATCTACTTCTAACCCAATTTTCTGCAATGCATACCCGGCCGTCAAACCAGATATTCCAGCCCCTACTACTGCAACACGCTTCAACACTAGATTGCCTTAGTTTGGATTAGATTTTTTTTCGCCCTTTCCTTTCTGCGCGTCTTGTCGTTAACCTGCCCTACTAACTGGCCACAGGCCGCCATGATGTCATCCCCTCTAGTAGATCTAATGGTAGTTATATACCCTTGCTCTTGGAGATATTGTTGAAATCTTTTTACTCTATTACCTGAGGGTTTCAAGTAGTCAGATCCTTCAAAGGCATTAAAGGGAATTAAGTTTATCTTGCTAGGCAATTGCTTTAATAACTCGCCCAACTCCTTGGCGTGAGCTAGCTCATCATTAATACCATCTATAAGAATATACTCAATCGTTGTTACTCTCTTATCATCACAGGAATCTACATAACGCTTCACAGAATCTAAAAGCTGTTGAATAGGATACTTTTTATTAATCGGTACCAGCTCATTTCTTAATTCGTCATTTGGGGCATGCAAGGAAATGGTTAAAGCCACATCACTGACCTTACTCAGCTCATCTATCTTAGGAACGATACCTGAAGTACTTAAGGTAACTTTTCTTTTTGATAGGCCGTATGCATTATCATCTGTCATTAAATTCATAGCATTCACAACAGGTTCAAAGTTTAAAAGAGGCTCGCCCATACCCATCATTACTACATTGGTGATATGTCTAGAATTTGGCTCTCTTGGCAGACCAAATGAATTTGCAGCTACCCAGACTTGGCCTATGATTTCGTCTAGATTCAAATTTCTTGAGAAACCCTGCTTGCCTGTAGCGCAGAAACTACAATCTACTGCACACCCAACTTGTGAAGATACGCACAAAGTAGCCCTATTTTTTTCAGGTATAAGGACCATTTCGATTAAATCCCTTTCGCCAACCTTGATAACCCATTTTTTTGTTCCGTCTTTAGAAAGTTTTTCATAAACAACATCTGGAGCTCGAATTTCACAGTTTTCTTCCAATTTTTCTCTTAATTGCTTAGATAAATCTGTCATCAAGGAAATATCTGCGACCCCTCTTTGATGTACCCATTTTATGATCTGAGTAGCGCGAAAAGGTTTTTCACCTATTGAAATAAAAAAGTCTTCTAATTGCTTTTTACTGAGGCCTAAAAGGTTAGTTTTTGATTTGATTGTTTTGATATTCATTCTGCCAGCCAAAACCCATAATACAGCAGGTATATAAGGAAAAAAATAAAGTTAAGATCTTCTCTTGTTCTTAGAAGAACTATTTTTGTTTCTTTTTTTGTTCCAAGAGGGTCTGCCTTTGGAAGATCTAGTTTTATCACCACCCTTAGCGCTCGAAGACCGTCTTCTATTGTTGCCTTTAGATTTAGGAGGTTCGGTACTTAAGTTTTGTGTTGGCTCAAAACCCTCTATCGTTTCTCTTGGAATTGGAGATTTCAATAGCTTTTCTATATCAAATAGTAATTTGTGTTCATCGGCACTCACTAAAGATATAGCCTTACCCTCCTTTCCTGCCCTTGCCGTTCTGCCGATTCTATGAATATAGTCCTCTGGTACATAAGGTAAATCAAAGTTAACAACCTGCGGTAATAAATTGATATCTATACCTCTAGCAGCAATATCAGTGGCAACTAAAACCTGAGTCTTTGAATCTTTAAAATCCTTTAGTGCTCTAGTTCTTTGCGCCTGAGATTTATTGCCATGGAATGCATCTGCATCAATTCCTTCTTTATTAAGTTGTTGAGCTAATTTGTTAGCGCCATGCTTGGTTCTGGAAAAAACGAGAACCTGAAACCAGCCCTCCTCTTTAATGCAGTGGGCAAGTAATTCCCTCTTTCTGGATTTATCTACTGGATAAACCACTTGGATAACTTTATCGGCAGTAGAGTTATTGGATCTAACTTGAATTCTTTTTGGCGAATTCAAAAGACTATCAGCTAAAGACTTTATTTCTTTTGGGAAAGTAGCCGAAAACAAAAGATTTTGTTTTTCATCTGGCAGATAATTTAAAATCTTTTTAATGTCTCTTATAAAACCCATATCTAACATTCTGTCAGCTTCATCTAGAACAAAAGTTTCTAATTCGGAGAGATTTAATGTTTTCTGATTTAAATGATCAAGCAGTCTTCCGGGTGTGGCAACAACGATATCAACTCCTTTCTTGAGCTTATCTATTTGGGTGTTAATACTGACACCGCCATAAAGAGTAGAAGTCTTAAATCTCAGGTTACTGCCGTAATCTCTGAAACTTTCACCTACCTGAGAAGCCAGTTCTCTCGTTGGAACAAGAACCAACACACGAACTCTTCTTCTTTTAGATTCTGCATTTTGTAATCTATTGAGAAGAGGTAAAGCAAAAGCTGCCGTTTTACCCGTGCCTGTCTGTGCACCTGCCAAGATATCGTTCCCTTTAAGGATTTCTGGAATAGCCTGTTCCTGTATTTCAGATGGCTTGCTGTAGCCTTTTTCATGAATTGATTTTAAGAGGGCTGCAGATAAACCTAGATTGTTGAATGACATAATGCTGTATTAGTTGGCCTTTAAGATAAAAAATTAACCAACTTTTTTTACTCTATTTCAAGTAAGACTGTGGGTTTATAAGAAATGCGCTCGCAGTATACTCTTTTAAATAAAATAAGCGCATTTATATTGAGTAGAAAGGCTTCTCTGCACAGGGACTAGGATTCTAGGCCTTCGAGTCCTTTTTTTGCATTTCGTATGCGAAGCCAAAATTGAGAAAGAATCACAAGATTGATTAATCCCATTATTCCAGCAAATGTAAATGCCCAGGAATAATCTCCATAAATATCAAAGAAATAACCTCCTAAGAATCCGCCAAGGCCCATACCAATCCAACCAAAAAAGGAGGTTAAGCTCATGGCTCTTGCGCCATATTTGGCAGAGACCATCATCCTGGTACAGACTAAAATACTAGACATGACGCCCGAATAGGTAAACCCAAAGAATGCTGCCAATAAATAAATACCTGCGGGAGAACTAAGATGAGGAAACCAAACTACAAAGACAGTTTGACCCAACGACATCAAAATATAGCCAGGCAAGGCGCCTATTCTATCTCCAAGTATCCCGCCAAAAATTCTTCCAAATGCTCCGCAGATCATTAAAACCATTAAAACTGAGGTAGCAAATTCGAGAGTGAATCCAGAATCGGTTAATAAAGGAACTAAATGCATAATGGGAACAGACATACAGACGCAACAAAAAATTACCGCAAAGCTTATCCAAGCAACTACTTCTTTTTCAGATAGCGGGAAATCTCTAGATTCTGATTCATCTTCGGTTCGAGCAGTAATTCTCCATGGAGACTCTTTTATCAATAGCGATACAGGGAAAGCAATAATGATATAAATAATAGCCAACTTAATATAGGCATCCTCCCAACCTCCACTCTCTATAAGTACTCCGCTGATATGAGGTATAAATGCTTGCCCGATAGCACCTCCAGAAGCTGCAATACCTAGTGCAAGTCCTGGATTCTCTCTGAACCAAAATCCTACATTGGCATAAAGAGGCGAAAAAAGAAGGGCGCAACCAAAAGCCCCAAATAGAAAATATAAAATATAAAACTGAATAATTGAATCTAAGCTACTCAACGAAACTAAAGTTAAACTCATGCAAATTGCACCGATAGTGCCAAACCATTTAGTCCCATATTTATCAGCTAACTGGCCCCACATAACGCCGAAAGCCGCTGAAGCAAAAGAAGCAAGAGTATAAGCAAAAGATGTTTGTCCACGTGACCAGCCAAACTCTAGTGATACGGGTTTTAAAAATACCGAGATAGATGCTAGAGATCCAAAAGCCAAGCCGCTCAGTACAAACACAACAAACACCATTACCCAGCCATAATTAATGTCTCTTGATTGCAAAAAATTTTCAATAAAGCTCATGGTTTTTATTTAGAAGCTCCAACTTCTATAATTCTAATGTAAGTCTTTATACCTTTTATAAAGGCATCAGTTTCAATTCTTTCGTTAGTGCCATGAAAGCCCGCAAACTCTTCATTTGAAAGAGGGAATGGATTAAATCTATACGCATCATCAGCCACTTTCCCATAATGACGGGAATCAGAACCGGCAATCATCAGCCCAGGAGCCACAACAACATCTCCGTAAATTTCTCTAACAGAACTCTCGATAACTTTATAACCACTCGATTCCCAACTAGATACTTCACTGGCCTGACTTCCGGAATAGTGCATCTCTCTAATCTCCACATCATCACTTTCAACCAACTCCCGAACATGATCAAAAACATCCTCAACAGAATTTCTAGGATGTATTCTGAAATTTACCGTTCCTACAGCTTCGATAGGTAAAACGTTTGTTTTAATACTTGCAGAGAGCATTGTTGGTGCAGTAGTAGTTCTTATCATTGCATTTGTTGCAGGTATTTTAGCCAAATAAGAATCTATTAAGCCGCCAAAGAGCCAACGATTTGCAAAAGCGATTTTATAAATAAAAGGCATATGCCTGCTCATCTCATCGAACATCTGAAGACTTAAACCCTCCAGCTCTCCACTCATTCTGTTGTCTTCCAGTTTGGCAAGAGCCTTGGATAAATGACCGACCGCTGATTGAGAAGTTGGCATTGAAGAATGACCGCCTTCTGCCTTTCCAACAACCTGAAGTGTCACGCTACCCTTTTCTGCAACGTTTATTGCAGCCACTAGCTTATCTACGTTTGGAATAAAACCACCAAGCAAAAAAGAACCCTCATCCAGAGACCATTCGAGTTGAATTTCTCTATCAGCTAGATGTTTAGCAACTAAAGCTGCTCCATTTACTCCGCCAATTTCTTCATCGTGTCCGAAACTTAAGTAAACTGTCCTTTCGGGCTGAAAGCCTTCTTCCATAAGATAAGTCACTGCCTCTAGTATCCCAATCACGCCGCTCTTATCATCTAAAGCTCCCCTCCCCCAAATATACCCTGAATCGATTTTTCCTGAAAAGGGAGGTTCTTGCCATTTATTTTCCGTACCTGGAATGACAGGCACAACATCGTAATGCCCCGTTAGTAAAATGGGCTGTAAGTTAGAATCTTTACCTTCCCATCGGAATAAAAGAGTTTGATTAAACATTTCCAAGGATGTGTTCTCTACCACCAATTTATAGCTAATTTTTATCCAATCAATAAAGTCTAAAAATTCTTTTAAATCTTTGCTAGAGGCATTCTGATTAGAAATAGTCTTAAATTCTATCGACTTTGATAAATGATTTATTGCTCGCTGCTCATCAATAGTGAAATTGATGGGTGTGGGATTCTTATCAATTGAAGGTGTATGCAAAAAGGCATTGATTAGCATTAAAGACATCAAAGCCAAGACGCTTATAATAATAATTTTTGAAATTGCTTTCATGGCGCACCTCTCTTATTAATTGAGTTAGTTCTTATTGAGTTCATCAGCCACCCAACTGATAGACCAATTATGCCCGAGCTTATTGCCTTTGTATGTCTCAGGAAGTCTAGTCACAGTGCTGCCGTTTATTTCAACGACTTGTGGATCATAGCTCAAATCCTTAAAGGCCCCATCTAGCTCTTGGATGGTTCTCCATTGATGCAAGTTAGTTCCAGCTCTTAAAGAATTAGGCATTTGATAATCGCAGAATGAAGACAATCCATCCATACCTTTAAGCGGACCAGCAATAGAATGAATTTGTAATGGCACATCTATATCCCATGCCTCAGAAAATATAGTTACTAAAAGCCCTCCGTAACTATGACCCAGTAATACAACATTATTTAAGTTGGGGTTTTGATCTAGCTTGGCCTTGATAGAGAGCAGTAAATTATTGACGCTAGGGCTCGGGCAAGAATCGTCATCCCAACGAAAAAAGGACACTAAGTTGGTTGAATGATTAAGTTTTTGCAATGGGTATACCCATTCATAACCTCGGCTATTACTGCCATGAACGCCTATCAAAAGAGTCTCTTCAGAAGAAGAGCTCCTTTCCAGGTCATACAACCCATAAGGCAAGGATATTAAGGACTTACCCGATTCAAATACATCCTGGTCAAGATTAAAATTTTCCAAAGAGGGTGGCATGTCTTCGCCACAAGAAAATAAAAAAAATATACCGGTAACTAAAATTAATCTTTTATAAATCATCTTATTTTCTTCCATGTCCAGTTTGAATTAATGAGATAGTTGAAGACAGCTGCAATCGCAATTCCTATTAAGTTTGCATAAATATCATACATCCCGAAGGATAATAAAAGGATTAAAAAAATTAGATAATTAATAATTGCAGCCAGTCCGCTAACCAGATGAAACTTTATAAATTTCACTCTAATTCTACTCACAGAAAACCTTCGACCGAATGTCCAGTAATTATTAAGAATGAAATTAGATACCAATGCCGACTCAATAGATATGATAGGAGCTATCAGCTGTGATAATTCAAAATATCTTGTCAATAATGCATACAGACCAAGATTTATCACCACGCCAGATAGTCCTACTAAAGAGTATTTAATAAAGTCCTCCATGTTCCTAAAACCAAGTCTTGGAATATTCAATAGAAATTCGATCTGATCATGCAAAGAGAGCTTAGAGTCTCCATCTTTTCTTGAGTTAAATATAATGGGTATTTCTGAAATATTTGCCCCTCTCCAGGCAAGATCACATATTAAAGAGGATTGAAAAGAATAGCCTCTAGTAGATAAAAAATTTAAGTTACAGCCTTCTAATAAAGATGCTCTTATAGCTCGATAACCTGATGTGCAGTCCTGGAGGTCAGAAACTCCACCCACATATCTAACTAAAAAATTACCTACCTTGCTTATTATTAATCTTCTTGTAGAAAAATCTGGCGTGGAGCCTCCCTCTACAAATCTTGAACCAATAACAACATCTCTTCCCTTGTTAATTTCTTTCAAAAAAATAGGGATTAAAGAAGCATCATGTTGGCCATCTGAATCCATTTGGAAAATAACATCCGCATTTAAATGATCCAAGGCATACTTAAACCCTCTTTTGTATGCATCTCCAAGACCTCTTTTGTTGCCAGTGATTAAATCAACAGAATCATTGGCCTTAATAATATCTTTAACAATCTCTTGTGTTTGATCTGATGAATTATCATCTACTACTAAAATAGAAAAGTTTGATGCAAGCTGATCAGAATGTTGATGGAAAATCTGATCAATAATATTTTTTATATTGCCCGCTTCGTTATAAGTTGGAAGCACGAAACAAATATTGCTTAGTGTGTCTTCAGAATTTATATCCATGAATCAAGCCACATTTTTGAATAAAAACTTTCATCTGAGATCTCCAGTCCTAGCTGAATGGGAAGCCAATAAATGCTTGAGAGCAAAATAAGGACAAGGGTAAAACTATATAGGAGACGAGTTTCAAAGGTATTTCTTTGCATCAAACGATATATAAAATAAGCCAAGGCAAAAAAAGAGAAGATTGCTGCGGGCTGGTAATGATAGATAAAGGTTGATCTTGAAGCCAGGGCCCAAGGTAGAAAATTTGCGTAAAAGCCAAACAGAATAAAGCTTGATAAATATAGCTCATCTCGAATTTTTCTATTACCCAAAGATTCTGAAAGGTAGCCGATCCACTTTAATGAAAGAATCACAACAGCTATCAATGAAAAGAAATTAAGGGCAGGATTCGGGAAAAGATGTATGGCCTTAAAGACCTCAACATCAATAATTATAGATCCTGACTGAGCGCCTGATTCAAAAAAATAAGCTATTGGTCTTATCATCATAGGCCAGGTGTACCATGGGGAGCTATAGGGGTGTGACTTTTGATCGGTATTCTCGAAGTGATATGAAATCATTTGGGAATGTTGATCTATTAGATTGCTATTGTTGTGTAATAAATCAGGAAGCCAAAAGGCTAAATACACTGCGAAAGGAAAGAGAAAAACCAAACCTAATGCCTTAAAGTGAAATATTGTAATTACTTCTTTCATATCCCGATGGTGAGTAATGTATTTATGTAATATAAAAAATTGTAATGTCAGTAAAAGACCCGATAACCAAAACCCAAGTCCATTCCATTTAACAGACACCGCGGCCCCTAGTAAAAAACCCGCTAGAGCAAAATAACTCAAGCTATTACCCTTAATCCCTTTAATAAAAAATAACATAGCCATCAGGCCAAAGAGGCTAAAAAATATATTTATTAATCCGAATCTAGAATCAACCAAAAGAGAGCCATCTAGCGTTAAAAACAATGCCACCAGTAAGGCAAACCCTCTTTGATTGAATATCTCTAAAGCAAGTTTATAACCGACATATATAAGCATTACGCCAGACAAAGCACTAACCCACCTAAAAGCCAATGGGTTGATATCCTCAATATCAGTAATCCCAAAACTAATGGCTTCTGTCCAGGGAAGTAAATGATATAAATAAATGCCCAAACTTAGCAAATAAGATCCAAGCGGAGGATGAACTGAAAAAAAATTTTTGTCTTCCAAGTAATTGAAGGCGAAAACAGGATAAAAGACCTCATCAAAAACAGGCCAAGGTATTTGACCTAAATTATAAAATCTAAGAATTGAGCCTATTAAAAGTAAAAACCCAATGGGTAAATATAGTTTTATGGACTGCAAGGCTATTTTTTAAATCCGGCCGCTTTATCCATAGCCTCTACCTTACTTTCTTCTAATCCTGCTTCTAAAGCATCACTTCTAATGGTCTTATATTCATAAGGAAAAATTGATTCCTTTCGAGTATGCAAAAAGTAGACGAGAAAGCCCCAAAGGTTCAAGAATACACATAGATAAAGCACCCAAGGCCTTATCAAATCTGCAAAAAATATAAACATGATTATCTGTAATGTTGTCTCAGGTTTAGAAAAAAGCACTATAAAACCTAGTCTTCCTGGAAGAATAATCATCCATAAAAGCATCATGATTAGTGCCAAACTTATAAATATAAGTTCTAACTCAAATCGAGTTACGGCTCCTTCCATTAGAGCATTTAGTGCTACAAATCCTAGTAAAAAACATACTGATGCATGCATTTTATAACTAGTCACTTCTCGCATAGCGAGATAACTATTAATTTTTCCGTTTCTTAAATTCCAGGGCTTTTCTTTTGAAAATGAATCTAGAATTTCAAATATTCCGATGCCTAAATATAAGATTACCTCTATCCATAAAACAACTTTCAATAAAGTAGTTAATTCCAATAATTCATTTACTTCCATGACTTCTTCTCTAATTAATCAGCCTACAGAATAACCTTATTAGACATACAAAAACACCCTCATGAGAGAGCACTTTTTTAAATGATATTTCCAGAATGAATAGCTATACTAAAAAATAAGAAAGTAATTATTGGAGAAAAAATGCTAAAACAATTTATTTTTATCAGTATCCTCAGCGCTTTTATGGGCGCAGGTATTTATGCCAAAGAGCCTTCTGTTGCTCACACATCAGCTGAATGGCAAATTTGGGCCTATTCAACAGCCGCCCCTGATTTCATTGGTGATTTTGCCACAGTTAAAGATGGCGACGGAAATGTGATAAGAGAAGGGTCAAATGGTTGGGTGTGTCTTGCCTTTAATCCAATGCCAGAGGGAGGGTTCGATACTCCTCATGATGCAAACCCTGCTTGTGGGGATGCAGCCTCTTTAGCTTGGGTAGATGCTTACATGAGTAATACAATTCCAGAGATGAAAAGTGATGGCTGGCTCTGGATGCTTCATGGAGATACAGGAGTAGATAACTTCAGAGCCTATTCTGAAGGCGACAGAGAGGGATCAAATCCTATTCACTTTATAGAGTCAGGTCCTCATTTAATGCTCTTGCCTAAAGATCCTAAAACTATTGATACTCAAACCACTGATTTTGATACTGGTGCCCCTTACGTTATGTTTAAGGACTCTCCTTATGTTCATCTTATGATTCCTACTGAAGGTTATTACAACTATCAGCCGAGCGCTGAACCAAAGTAGAGGATTGTAGTATTTAAAAAAATAGGCCCTTAGGCCTATTTTTTTTGTTGTGTATAAAAATATATTAATTAAAGTAAGTGCAGGTTAGATTGAACTAACCTTATAAATTAAAAAGGAAAAATTATGATAAAAACAATTAAAAATAAAATGGCTTTAGGGGCATTAACTTCCCTATTTCTTTTCATCTCTCAAGGTGTCTACTCTTTTGATGTGCAAGGCGAAAGCTTTCCAGCTAATTTCAACATGACTTCTTGGACTGCCGGTAATGGACAAAGCACGATTACTTCTGAAGGTATTGTAGGAGAAGGCTATGGGAAAGTTTACCTAACTCATAATTTCACAGTAAGCACTGATGATAGAAATTCTGGAGAATTCACAGGGCAAGCAAGAACAATCAATCAAGATGGTGAATTGCAATATGCCTCATTGCAAGGGTCTTGGACTCGCGATGGAAAAATTTTAACTATGTACTCTTTCGACACTATTAATAATGGTGTTATTAATCATGCACAAGGAACCGTTGATCTTATTGCAGGAACTTTAAAGTTTGAAGTGTTTCAAGTTAATTAAAAAATAAGCAAAAACCCTTCTGTTTTTTGAGACAGAAGGGTTTTTTTTAGGATTAATTTTGCGGCCGTACTCTTGAATAGAGCTTCATTATCAAGCTCTATTTCCATAAAGCTTAGGGTGTCAGATGAAGTATCCCACAAAGCTTATTGCCAGAAGGATCTCTCAAATAAGCTAAGTACAATTTCATGCCCATGCCCTCTCTTATTCCAGGAGGACCCTCACAGGTAGTGCCACCACTATTAATTCCAGCTTCATGCCATTCATCACCCTGTTCTGGACTCGTAACAGAGAATCCAATTGTACTTCCATTGCCTATTGTTGCCTCTTGATCGTCAATAGGTTCAGAGATTAAGAAAACACCTCCATCTAGAAAATACATATATCTCTTATGACCCGTTGGGTTGACTGAAAGAACACCCGGTTCTGCTCCCAATACTCCTAAAGTTCTGTCGTAAAATTTCTTCGACTCCTCTATATCATTTGCCCCTACCATTATGTGACTAAACATTTATTTCTCCCTTAATTTGTTGGTATAACTTGTCTATTAAACAATCGTGTTTCCGCTAATAGATCACTATTGTACTCATTGAGCGCAATAATCTTTCCATCTTTGAATGTATAAACCATAGCATAGTTATTGTTATAAGAGCCGTTTATTCCTTGTGCTGTTCCAGCTACTCTTAGTACAACATTATCACTATCTCCTATGGTATCTGTCACCTCTAGTGCTATTCCATCAGGTATAAGTCTCCCGACTTCAGGAAGAAACTCATTAAAAAAGGTATCTGCATCTTCTCTAGTGCAGATAGTGCAAATTCCCATAAATTGAAAAGAAAAATCTTCATGAAGAAGCGATCTGGCGGTTGCAGGATCAACAAATGCAGTATTTAAAAACTGATTCGCTTTGGAGATGTTCTCGCTTCGCTTATTACTAAGAATATTATTTCTTGCAAATCCAACTCGACTTGTCGTGAAGTGTGTAAAAGGAAGACCAAAGGATTTCACAGTCTCTATTGCTTCGTTAGATAAATCTCCATAAATTTCTATTTCAAAACTATCCGCCAGTTCATTGCTCTTTGCTACATATTCTCCAGCATAAGACGCCCCAAAATGAACTAATAGGGCCTCGCTGTTTTCATAAACTTCGCTCCAAGTAAACTTCAATGGATCTGTTGGGTCCTGATCGAAATTATGCATGAGCATCCCTGGTTCTTCTTGTTTAGTGATTAAATCTACATCATTGGCAATCTCTAAATAGTTTTCTACCATTCCAGGCTTGACCTGAATTCTGGCAATCAAAATAAAAGGGTTATCGCCCTTCATGCCCTCATGGTGCATCGAGAAAATTGATGCAAGAGGAATAATGGTTGCAATTAATAAAAATATTTTTTTCATAGCATCTCCATATTGAAATTATGAACAGATTCAAACATATTTATTTTTTAAATAACACAATATCTTTGCTTGGTATTTCGCATTGCCAGGATCTAGAAGAAGCAATTACTTGAAAAGTCTCTTCTGTATAAAAAACAACATGAGTTGGGTCTTTTCTATAGTACCAATCTTTAAAATTGATAGATTCATCTAAAAAATTTGTCATTACTCCTAGCCAGCCCCCTATTTCTAACAGGCCGTCAATTGTATTAAATTCTTCATAAGGATTATAAAAGTGCTCAGCAGCTTCGGTGCAAGTAATGAATTGATATTTTTTATCTAGATGAGGTTTTTCTGGGAAAAAATAAGGATCATATAGATCCATCATAAAACCAGCTTCTCTAAACATGTGAACTAGTGCAGGACCTGGACCGCACCCATAATCTAGTCCATTTGCTCCTGCTGGTAACTTTTGAACTATGGGGTCATACAACCTTGATAAAAATATTCTGTATTCTGAATCATAAATATCATTATTATGCTGAGCATATCTTTCTTTTTCTTCTGCAGAAGATAAATGATTAGTCGTATTTAAGAATACTAAATAACAATACGAGCATCTGAAATATTCCCTTGCTTCTATGTAAGCAAATTGAACGGTATTAGATCCCAGACACAATGGGCAATTCATGGTTAATAAATTTTCTTAAAATCTTTACAGAATTTAATGATTGCTTCATTTACCCCAGACACCATTTCCATGCCAACGAAGCCATGAATATATCCATCAAAGGAATGATGATAAGTTTCAACATTAAATTTTTTAAGTAAATCAGCATAAGCATCCCCTTCATCTCTCAACACATCAAAGCCTGCAGTCACAACAACAGCAGAAGGTTGACCCGATAGATCTTCCGAAAACAAAGGAGAGATTAATGGATCTTTTACAGTATTGTGATCTTCTAGATACTGTTCTCTAAACCAATACATATTCTCTTTTGATAATAAAAACCCTTTTGCAAGCTCTTCAATAGATTCAAAAGAAAAGGTTAAATCCGTAACCGGATATATTAAAAGTTGGGCTTTTGGGAGGGTTTTGTTTTCTGCCTGTCTTCTTATGGAAATAGCTGCAGATAAATTACCCCCTGCACTATCACCACCAACAGAAATTCTTTTAGGGTCTATACCTAATTCTTCATAATTTGATTCCACCCAATCAAAGACTGCATCAAAATCATTTAAAGCTGCCGGGTATGGGTTTTCTGGAGCCAGTCTATAATCTACTGAAAATACCTTTGCTTTTAGAATGTCAGATAAAGAGCCGGTGAAGGTATGGTGAGACTCAATATTAAAAAACACCCAACCTCCTCCGTGAAAGTAGATCAAAGCTGGAACATTTTTTTCTAAATTGTTATTGAAGTACTCCCTGACCCTCACCGAAGCCCCGTCAGAAGGTACTTGATGATCAATGTAATCTATACCATTAGGCAAAGGAGCGGATAAAGCCAATAGAGGTTTCACCGCTTCTTCTGCCTGTTTTCTTTGCTCTGCAGCTGGTAACGAATGATCAATAGCCTCAGAATCTTCGCTCCCCATGAAGCTCAAAAGAAACTGAAAGCCTGGATCGAGTTTCCTGCCTCCCTTCGTAGTTATCTGCTCTTTTCTAGAAAGCCAAATTAGAATTTTATTGGGAAGACTTAACAATAATTTAATTAACATCTATATATCTCTTTTTATTTAACCGAACCAAAAAATCTAGCATTAGAATGAATATAGGCATCAGGATTAGGGTGTTTTGACCAAACTTTTTCCCATTCCGGGTCTACATCTAAATTGGCAAAAAAAGTATCCCTTTCTTCTCTGTTCTTATATTTTGCTACCCAAGTGACATTGGGTTGTCCATTAGGAGAAACGATAGGATTGGTTCCCTCTACTATGGCCTCTTCTCCTGTGCTGACCCAAAAATCAATAATTTCTATTCTCTCCCTGCCGTAGGGCATGAAATGATTTTCAGCCCAATACACATAATCATCAAACCACTCTGCCTCTATTGTGTAATCCCTTATTTCATAAATTTCAGCTTTTAAGCCGAAAGACATAAAAAAACTTAAAATTAAGATTCTTTTCATTTTTTCTCCAAATTAATAAAGTTAACCCATACCCAAGTAAGCAAAAATTGCTGTAAACCCCATCAAATAGGCCCCAGGCATTTTTAATAAAGCTTTGTGACTCCCCAGTCCAAGGAATATAAAAAGTAACGCCCCTAAAAGGTTCACGACAATTACTGGGTAAAGGGCAAGAGTTGTTGCTGGGTTATAGGCAACATAAAATAACACCACCGACCCGACAAAAAGAAAAATAGTGAAAACATGCCAACTAACTAGACTAAGGGACTTAGTTAATGGCTCTAAACTACTATCATTAATAGCGCCTATATATTTTAAATGACCCGCAATGCCATGGAAAAGCATACCCACGAAAGATATTATTCCTGAGATTATTAGGTACCAATATTCCATAATTCAAATAAAGTGATTAGTGATGACTAAATTCTAATCTATAGTAAGGTGAAGAATAAATTTATTTTTTAAAGGATGAATTAACTGCAGTCTGGGAGATATTTATGAAAATAACCTTACGGTATATTACATACCTAATTTTTTTAGGAGTAATGATTACTTCGCTCTATCTAATGAACCTATTCTCTAAGAAACCTTTCTCATTAGATCACTTTCTTGCAAAGGAACTAGTCATAAATGTCTTAGATTCTCCAGAGTCTATGACCTATTTAGGTATTTTTGATAATTATGGCCAAGTCTTAGGGCACAACAAGAAACTCTCAATAAATTCACTAGAAGATAGTGAATCTAACTATCGGGATAGTCTAGATACTCTCGCTACGCTTAAGAGATATGACATTAATGACCTAACCGAAAATCAAAAAATAACTCATAAAATAGCTGTTTTCGATACTGAAAACGACATAAAGGAATTTGAAGAATTTAGATATCACTCATATCCGTTTAATCAGATTAGTGGCAATCATCTTGGCCTGGTTGAATTTATGACTGATACCCATCCTGTAAGAACTGAAAGAGAAGCGTCAGACTATATTGAAAGAGTGAAGCTTTTTGATGAGTCATTGAGTGCAAACCTTGTTTGGCTAGAAGAGCAAAAAAAGTTAGGCATTTTTGCTCCCAAGTTTGTTATTGATCATGTCATAAAACAGCTAAATGATTTAATTGGATATGAAGATAAAGAAAATCCACTTATGCAGATTTTTATAGAAAAAATTAGCTCTTTGAACATGGATGAAGAAACCGAAACTAGACTTATCTCTGAACTGAGCGCAGTTATTGAATCTGATGTGAAACCAGGATTTCAATTGATCTTAGACTTTATGGAAGAGAACTATGAAAATTCTAATATTTATCATGGTGTTTGGTCGTTACCCAATGGTGATGAATTTTACGCACTCAGGCTTCGCTCTTATACAACTACAAACTATACGGCTGCAGAGATACATCAAATTGGACTCGATGAAGTCGAAAGAATAGGAAGTAGGATGAAAGAGATATTTATAGAGTTAGGCTATGAAGTGAATAAGCCTATTGGTCAGATGATGAACGAGCTAAATGAGAATCCAGAATTCCTATATGCGGACACTCCTGATAGAAAAGAAATTGTTATCAATGACTACAATAAGATGGTTAAAGAAGCAGAAGAAGATGTTAGACCATACTTTGAAAAATTTCCTAAAAGCCCTGTTGAAGTCAGGGCTGTTCCTGAGTATTCAGAAAAAACAGCCGCGGGGGGTTACTATCAATCACCAAGCCTTGATGGTTCTAGGCCAGGTGTTTTTTATGCAAATCTTTATGATATCAAACAGACACCTAAATTTGGGATGAGGACATTAACTTTTCATGAGGCTGTTCCAGGGCACCATTTTCAAATTGCCCTCAATCAAGAGAATGAAGATTTAACGTTGTATAGAAAACTTGGTTACAGAACATCAGCTTATACTGAAGGATGGGCACTCTACTCCGAACAATTAGCTGTTGAAGTAGGGATGACAAAAGATCTATATGACGAATTGGGCGTTCTTCAAAGTGAAATGTTTAGAGCAAATAGATTAGTAGTCGATACTGGCATGCACTACAAGAAATGGACCAGAGAAAAGGCTATGGATTATATGAAAGAAACTACCGGAATGTCTGACACGGAAGTAAGAGTAGAGATAGAGAGGTATATTGTTTGGCCAGCACAAGCCACAAGTTACAAAATGGGAATGTTGCAAATATTAGAGCTAAGAGATAGAGCTAAGAATGAAATGGGAGACAAATTTAACCTCAAGCAATTTCATTCTATTGTTTTGGATCAAGGGATTGTGCCTTTATTTATTTTAGAGGACTTAATAGAAGAATGGATAAAAAGTAAAACCACACAAAGCTAATTTGCTCAAAGTATAAAACTTCCTTATCTGTTTCTATTTCAATTCACCTGAAAGAGATAAATTTTTATTTTTTACTGCCGTCATTAGAACCATGCCTTGTAAAAGGAACATAGAGCCAAAAAAGAATACATTGAATGGAACCATTAGAATCTCAGGTTCAGGAATGCCTTCACCGACTGGTTCTCCTCCGTATATCGGCATAAGGATAGCAGCAATAACAAAACCTAAATGAATACAGAGACTTAAAAGACCTGCAAGTATCTCTTTATTCCTAGACCACAATAAATAAATTCCCAAAGAATAAACTAAAAAATTAGTAGAGAGACGCCAAGCTTCATGAACCCTAGCATGAGAGTCCCAATCTGGATTTAATAAATGAGAGGTATTAACATCAACCAAGATAGGTAGAATACCTCCTCCAATCAAGCATAAGGTTGTTAAATACTTCGTCATTATTATTTCTTTTTTTAAATTCTCTATTTAGCCAAAATTTATTATAAAGTGCATATTGTGGAAAAAGTAGATGTTGCAATTATTGGGGGTGGTCCTGGCGGAGCAACTTTAGCCAACATCTTAGCCTCCAGAGGAGTTTCTACAGTGCTGGTTGAGAGACAAAAAGATTTTTCCAAAGAGTTTAGGGGTGAGGGATTAATGCCAAGTGGCAATGAAGTATTAGAACAAATTGGTTTTAATTTAGATGATGTAGATTATAGAAAAGTAGAGGAAATAAATCTTTTTTATAAGGGAGAGCTAGAGGCCAATCCCGAAATAGATTTTTTAAAAAGAGGAGAGCTTCGGTGGGTCTCCCAACCGCAGTTATTAGAAAAATTAATAGAAAAAGCTTCCAGTTTTGATAATTTTATCTTTTATAGAGGATACAAAGCACAAGATTTAATTTATAGCGAAGATAGGGTTGATGGAGTATTGATAACTGACGGCAACGATGAGGTTTCCATAAAAGCAAAAGTAGTCATAGGCTTCGACGGAAGAACTTCAATGGTGCGCAGAAAACTAAAGTTTGAAGTAAAAGAATACAAGCTTCAGCCAGATGTTTTGTGGTTTAAAATTCCTTATCCTAAAAAATTCTTACCTGGATCTCAGGCTTTTTTTAGTTTATTTCCCAAATCCTTTTTAGTTGCCGTTCCAGTGTATGACGAAAAATTACAAGTGGGGTGGATAATTCCTGCTGGCAGTTATGGGGAACTAAGAAAAAAGGGTCAAGAGAAATGGATACAATATATTAAAGAAAAATCTCCTAAGGGCTTTGCTGATCATCTCCAGAAATGTCTAGATGAAAAATTAATTTCAGATCCTTTCATTTTAAAAATGACACTTGATAGAGTAAAGAAATGGCACAAGAAAGGTGCCTTATTGTTAGGAGACGCTGCTCACACTATGAATGCCGTTGGAGGGCAAGGTTTAAATATTGCCTTAAGGGATGCCGTAGTGTGTGCAAATCATCTTATACCTTTGATGAACGGCAATCCGTCTACTGCCTCCTTGGATAATGCTTTTGATGCAATTGAAAAGGAGAGAATAAGCGAAGTAAGGCAAGTACAGGAAATTCAGTCCAGACCACCAAAATTTATCACGCTGAGTGAGTTTTCAGTTCAATTAATAGTTCCCATTTTAAGGTTCGTTTTCAGGTTTAATTTTATGACCAACCTGAGAGAAGCAACAATAGCAAGAATGTCTCGCGGGTTTAGTGAAGTAAAATTAAAAATTTAACCCTATAGACTTAAACGCCCTTCCTTAGCCCTAAACTAAACTACTATCTATTAGAACAGCTATGAGTAAAGCAGGTTCAGTGCCGTTATTAACCCAAGCATGATTAGTTCCTCTTTGGACTACAATATCATGAGGATTTACTTTGATTTCCTCTTCATCAAGAATCAGAGTCACATCTCCCTTTAGCAGGATAATGTAATCAATAGTATCAGTTTCATGCATGGCTGCATTTCTAGAAGTATCTACACGATGATGAGCAGCGCCCATTTTTTCAAAAGCAGCAGCCGTCGAAGCCTCGATTACTTCTTGAGGCACGCCCTCTGGGATGGGATTAATTTGAAAATACCTAATTTTTGTACCGCCCTTAGAAGGTGATAACAAAACATCTATATCGGCCCTGTCCTTTAGAGACTTGGTATCAAAACCCTCTCCATCAGTATTCCATATTTCATATAACCCGCCGGCGTCCTCGCCAAGTGATCTGGATGGTGGGCTATCAATTGAAACCACTGATTTCCCGTCCTCATTATGCCCCGTTACGATTCTTCTCATTTTCTTTCTCCCTTTAATTTATATTAACCATGTAAGCAGGGAACCACAAATTAATTGCGTTAAGAGAATTGAGAATAAGGTCAGTTTATGAATTTAATGACAAGAATTGCACTCAACTTCCCTACAAAGCCTGTAGTTTTTGAGGTGTGAGAAAGCCACTAATAATGCACCAATGGTAGTTAAAATCTTTTCGCCAGCTTCACCCCAGATCTGGGCTCCTAAAGTGACCGCAAGAATAAGAGTTAATGTGCCTAAAAGGCCAAGATATAAATAATTATATGAGTTGTGATTTCTTACACCAGTTACCAAAGCATAAATGCTAACGGGAATGGCTATAAATAAAATACCGTAATGTATTAGTTCATTATTGTAGGAAAGTGACACATAACCTGAAAGAAAAACCAAAAAAGAGGGTACCAGCAAACAGTGCGCTAAACATAGGGCTGATAAGCTAATTGCGGTTTTGTCAGAATATTCTTGTGTTGATCTCATAATTTTAAACTTGGGCGAAGAACTTTAATTTATTAAGTTTAAGATTTCAAATGATATTACAGGTAAGGGAATTGCCTCCAGTTAAAAAGATTATTTTTTTTATTACTCAAATCTGCTAATTTTTTCTTAAAAGAAGTCTATCAAACATATTGAGTGGATCGCTGTGGATGCTCTCTCCATTAACCAAAACTGAGATCTTTACAGAAAAGGCTCCTGCTACAAATACCTCTATAGATTGAATACTTTCTGAGAAACCCTCACATTTTAGCATCGGTTTTTTTGCATCAGGTAGCATCTCATTATTCTGATCTAAATGCTGTCCATCGACATACAAATCTGCCGAACCGGTCATATCCCAATCCCACCAGTTGGTGACTAAAATGATATGTTCTCCAAAGGCTATTTCCCATTTTTTTAAGTTCTTTTGTTCCATGCTGATTAATTCAATATCAAGAAAGCTCTCCTTTATCTGCCAGTCTTTTGTTAAACCAAACGAAATAAAGAAGACTAGAGATAATAGATAAAACAATGACTAATGGGCCATATATTTCAAATAAAACAAAGGTTGCAGTGCCTAATAAAGCAATCAAACCGTATTCAGCGTAACTCTTTAAATAGCCCTCTTGAAATGCCGCTCTAACGATTAAATAATTCCCTGGCAGATACACAAGAATCGAAGTAATTAAGCCGGGACTAAAATCATTGAAGTAGAGGCTAAAGAATATATGGAAGACTGCATTAATAATCTGAATCGCGAAGAGTATATACAAGATGATATAAGCGCTCGCTTTATTGTTTTTTACTAAATGAAGGAAAACAAAAACAACTATTACGCAGACTAAGATAGATAGGATTGCTTCAGTTGATAGGGCAGCAGCTGAGTGATTAAAATATTTTAATTTCCATTCTATAAAATTGAACACTTCGTGTTCTTCAAAATGATGAATGGCATACAGTAGTGGACCCAGTACAATTAGATTATTAAATTTTTTCATAAATCCTTTTATTTAGTTTCGGTTACTTATCGAGAAGCGATGGCAGCAGGACGATAAAGGACGGTAACACCACCGATCTGATCAATAACGTCAGCGTTAAGCTGACTTTCTATTTTCTTTCCTTGCTCGATACGTTCATTTTTATCTGCCCCTCTAACTCCAATCTTAATCAGTTCGTGAGCATTCAAGGCTATATCAATCTCGGCTAGGACCGCATCCGTAAGGCCATGTTGGCCAATCATGACGGTTGGTTTTAGTGCGTGTGCTTTTGACTTTAACGCTTTCTTTTTTATATTAGACAGAGATTTTTTCATTATCGATATTATGAAGATCTAATTTATATTTACCCGGGTCTTTATTAAGCTTCCGAATTGTCTCTTTCAGATTGTTTTTTAAAACGTTCGCCACGTTCTTTGGCAAGTTTAAGTGCTGCTTGTGTCTCAGCCTCAACCTCATCTCTTTGCTTCTGACGCATCTCTGAGTATTCGTCAGCCCACCAACGTCGAGTAACCTGTGGAAAGGTGCCCATCCTATTTACACTAGCATTAGCTCCTCTATCTCGCCCTGACTCGTAACCCGCAGCCCCCATTGAGTCTGCCTCCAATTTCCCGAAGGGCACTAGATCTCCTTCCATTTTAGGTAATAGAAAGTAAGGCATGGACACTCGTGTTTCGCCTTCAGGAATCAGCGTAGTATTCACTCTGTGTAGTGTTGCCGAATATCGTCCCTCGCTTAAATGCATTAGGGTTCCGCCAGTATTAACTATGACTGAACCAGGAATTACAGGTACATCGTAGTTACCAGGCGCTGTTCGACAAGTAACAGGAGCATCTATCCATTGCCCTTCCCCGGCGACTACCTGTAGACCAGGTCTGTCATTGATCAAAAGAGCCATAAACGGAGGTCCGTCGATATGTGCACCTACATTATTACTCTCAAACTTTTTGTACTCTTGTCGAACATTTTCTTGATCTTTTTCTGCAAAAGCATCGAGACCATAATTGTGATTAAGACTGGCTGCCAGATCTGGATTATCAAAGTCGAAATATTCTCGAAATGAGTTTACGTCTTCCCCCAGGGACTCGACAATAGCCTCGCCCAGCTCATGAGTTAAACGATGGTAACAATCATTCAGCTCATCAATTAATGGCTTAAAGCCTGGTATTGAACCTGACTCCGGCCATGTATTAGGTCCGCGAAAAAGGCGTCGGTGGATTGGTTGAGTTTTATCATCGTAGTCACACAAAGGTTCTTGTTCAAAACCATACTGAAAAGCCTCTATGACCTGCCCAAAACCCCGGTCAGCCGGAGTAGGCAAGCTATATCCTCGAAAGTAAGGTGTATTAGATATATGTGCAGTTTTTTTTAATTCCATAGGTGAGTCAAAAAACCCTCGAACTTCACGAAATGCTCTTTGCTGGAATTCATCGGACAACCCAGGAGCGTTGGTCAGAACCATAAATCCGAATTCTGATAAAGCATATGAGAGATCTTTAAAAAACTTATCAGGATTTAAGTTTCTGTCGAGCCAGTCTACTTTTGGCAGTTCTAAGCTTATTGCCTTATCTCTTGTCGTCTCGGTCATGTTTTTCCCTTAATGAATAGTCCACATTAAAGCTTTTATGGGCTGTTGTGAATTACTCCGCAGTTATTAGTTAGATTTGAATAATAATTTAAAGTCATTTTTTAAGGTTAAGATAGTCACTTCTCTAAAGCTAATTTTTTCCATTACATTTGCCCTATTGATTTATAACATTTAATTTACGAGTAAGCTCAGAAAGAATCTCTGGACCGTCCTTTCTTAGAATTACAACCTCTTCAAGTCTTACCCCAAATCTTCCTTGAAGATAGATTCCAGGCTCAATCGAGAACACCATTCCTTCTTCAAGAATTACTTCAGATGTTGCTGTTATATAAGGAGGTTCATGAATATCAATTCCTAGACCATGCCCTAAACGATGTACAAAGAATTCTCCATAGCCAGCTTCGGTAATGACGTCTCGTGCAGCGGCATCAACGTCTTTTGCCATTACTCCGGGTCTTGCAGCCAACATTGCAGCTTGCACAGCACGCTCAACAATAGCATGAATCTCGAGGTAACCTTCTGGCGGCTCTCCTAGAACTGACATACGAGTCATATCGCTTGGAAATATTCCCTTTCTTCCACCTATATCAATCAAGATAGCATCCCCATACTCGATCTTTCTGCCGCCGGTATGATGATGGGGAAAGGCTCCATTTGGACCTGAGCCGACAATACAAAATTGAGTCTTTGCGCCTTCAGATATAAAGTGTTTATTTACTGCCTTCCCAATTTCAAGCTCGGTTACGCCTTCCTTAATGGCAGCAAACCCAGCCTTCATTGCGCGATCATCAATTAATGCATTTTCTTTAAGGTTGATAAACTCTGTCTGATCTTTACGCATCCTTAAGGCACCAATTGTTGAGCCAGTAAACTCGTGGGTTGGATTTGGCAGCGCATCTATAACGATTAAAGCAAAGTGAGCGCGCATGGCTTCGTCTATGGCTATATGTTTGGCAGAACTTTCATCAATATATAAAAGCGCTTCTTTAAGGGCTTGATCTGTGCCATTTTCATCCTTCCAGCTGTTAATTTTTATATCGGTCTTCCTTCTTACGTCTTCAGCATTTACCGATGGTATTAAGAAAATCTCTTTTTCTTTTCCTATTAAAAGCATAGATGGCCTTTCATCTTGGGCGGGACTGAAACCCAATAACCATTTCAAATGTGTACCTGGCCCAAGAACAAGAAGGTCGATACTGTTGTCCTTCATTAGGGCGCGTACGGAGTTTATTTTATGCTGCATGAGTATTTGTCTTTTCGTTGTACACTCCTATGAGGCCTCAAAGGAACATTTGGCTCAAGGTCAGAGTCATCCAACATTGCCGACAATAGCTTTTTCAATCCTATTGAGCCTTAATCATTAAAGAGCACAATACGATCACGCTTAATAGAAGCTTCATAATTTCCTCTTCAAAAGCGCGTAACCTATTAAGCCGAAAATAATTTCTATAAATAGATAAAAAATAAAGATTGGACTAGGTAAACCGTCAATTAAGATGCTGGCAACCCTTCCTAAAGCTATCCCAATCATGAAAATTGTTAAACTCCATAGAGCAGGTAATTGAAGATTTGAGTTATATGCACCTAATATCCAAAAAGTTACTAAGGCTATATATAAACCCGAAATTGCCCTTAAAATGTTTAATAAAT